>Ga0163154_10001826_pt1 | contig 32187 bp, 30 predicted proteins | sample OliLakLV19MP9P1_FD_148649 | JGI IMG/M metagenome (GOLD analysis project Ga0163154, IMG submission 148649) | Freshwater microbial mat bacterial communities from Lake Vanda, McMurdo Dry Valleys, Antarctica - Oligotrophic Lake LV.19.MP9.P1 | ecosystem: Environmental > Aquatic > Freshwater > Lake >... | reverse complement strand
GCACTGGCGGGCTTTGGAGCGCTGCTCGGTCGGGGCGGGGGCGGGGCGGGAGCGGCGACGCCGGGTCAGCGGGCGGTGATCCTGGCTTGGGTGGGTGTGACCGCGCTGTTCACGCTGCTGCTGACGCCGCTGGCGTGGCAGCGTTATTATTTGCCGATGCACCTGGTGACTATCGTCATGGTGGCGGCGGGCACAGCGTGGTCGCTGCGCCCGGCACGGACATCTGTTCCCCCTCCCTTTGTTCCAAGCCCGTAGGGGGTGGAAAAGACTTACAGCCCGGCGACCGCCATCGCCAACTGGCGCTGCACTCTCTTGGTATTGAACTTGTTCCAGACCGCAGCCATGCCCGCGCGCAGCACTTCCTCCTGGGCGGCGATCGACTCGATGTAGGCGCCCAGCGCCGCGCGCACGTCGGCATCATCTTTGCCAGCGAATTCGTCGGTCAGCTCGGTCAGCCGCTCGTGGGCGATGCTCATATCGTTCAAGCGTCCGAGGTGATCCTGGATCAGCTTGAGTTCCGCGACAAATTCCGCCGCGCTCGTCCCCAATACGTCGCCAAAGAGCGACACGACATAACGCAGTCGCTTGAACTCGATGCGCAGGGCGTGCAGGGTGGTCATGTCGGCGTCGTCCAGTACGTCGTTGTAGGCGCGGACACTGCCGAGATGTTTGTAGATCATTTCCGGCAGCACATGACGCAGCTTGAACGGATGCACGGTTTCGGGGTCGGTCTCACGGGCGCCCTTACCAGGAGAGGTGAGGAAAGCAGCGTAATCCTGGACAAAGCGGCGATAGCTGCCCCGATCGAACAGGCGCACCAGCGCGGCACGGGCATCGGCGCGGCGCGAGTCGAGCAGAGCGATCGCCCCAGCGAGTCCGGCGGCATGATCGGGCAGGGCTTCGGCACCCTTTTGCAGATCGTCGATCTGCACATCGAGATCGCGCACGGTGCCCAGTACCCGCGCCAGCTTGCGCAGGCTGCGATCATACGCCGCGATCGCTTTTTGTTTGAAGTAGGGTTCCAGCAGGCGCAGCGCACTGCGCATCCGGCGGGTGGCGACGCGCATGTCATGCACGTCTTCGATGTCCTCACCCGTGCGGCTGCCTGACTCACGCTTGATCATCTTGATCAGTTCTTCGAGCAGGACTTTGCGTCCTGCCTCGGACATGCTGTCTTCAGCATCGATGGGCTGGCGAAATTCAGTCAGAAAAACAACCAGGTCGGTCTTTGCGGTCACGGTCGCGTCCACGTCTTCGTTCATGCCTTTTTCGAGCGTACACTGACAATTAGACTGATAGTTTAACCGATTTTCACAATTGATGCAATATTCTTAATCTAAACCGTCTGATATAAAGCGTATCGGACGCATTGTTATGCGTCCCTACGAGCGGACGAGCCGATCAATAGTTGCAATAAGAAGATGCAGCGACGGCGTATCCGGCGAATGGTGGTAATCCAGCTCCAGGGTGTCCCTGACGCTCCACGATCGCATCACCGTACAGGTGGGCGGCAATGACGTGCGGTATCGTCGTGTCGAGGGCGTCCTTGATCACCGACTCGACCAGTTCGCTCATGTTGGGATCGAGCGCTTCCGGCAGGGGAGCGCGTGCCGATCCAATCACGCTGTTCTGTCCATAGGTGTTGACGGTCATGTCGTCATAGCTGGCGAGTCCGTAGTGTGCTGCTATTGTTTGTAGGGTCGCGTTCCAATCGGGCGCAGGATGAAAGGGTGCCATCCATGTCGGAAAGGGCAAATCAGAAACGATCGATGCTGCGAAGTGCGCGGCGTGTCCCTCCATTATCAGCCAGTCGCGCAGCATGACCGGGACGCCATGCGCGCTAATCCAGACCTGATGCGTCCACCAGCGCGCCAGCATTGCCGCCAGGCGGGTCATACCGTCCGGCGTCGGGTATACTTGTGCCACGATCATCCCTGGTGCCAGTGCGACACCGGCGATGCCGTGCGCACAGATCATCTGCACCTGGTTGGCGGGGTCAGTCGGGAACAAGAACACCTGCACCTCGTCGATCGCGGATGGCATGGCGGCTGCACAGCCAGTCAGCGTCTCCTCTGTGAAGTCGAATAGGGTCTGCTGGCGAAAGGCGTCGAAGATCGCCGCCGTTGCCGAAGTCAGTCGCTTGGGGTTGAACAGCCCAAATCCCTGCTGACCCAGAGTCGCGCCGCCATCGACTCCCCCTGCCGCCATTACTGCGAGAGGTGCATCCGACGTTGCGGCAGCGGCAAATGCCTGACGCATCAATCCGGCTTTCTGCATCAGCATCGGAGAGAGAATGGCAAACCGATCTTTTGGCGCGGCGTTCGAGAGGTAGGGCTGTTTGAAAAGATCGATCGTGTCGTGAACGATGATGCGGGTCATGGTGAGACCTTTATGGCTCAGGAAGGCATTCATGATAGTGGAAGCCATACTGTCGATCAATCGTGCGTTATACTGGTGGCATTAAAGAAGATTTTTAGGAGATAATCTCATGCCGCTTCACGATCCTCAGGCAATGCGCGATCTGGCTGAAGCCCGTGCGCACTGGGAAGGCACGACCCTCAAGCACACCCTCGACAAAATGCCCGAATCCCGCGACAGCTTCATGACCGAAAGCAGCGTCCCAATCGAGCGCCTGTACACCCCGCTCGATATTGCCGACACCGATTATGCCCGCGATCTGGGTCTGCCTGGTGAATATCCGTTCACACGCGGCGTCCACGCCACCGGACATCGAGGCAAATTGTGGACGATGCGCATGTTCGCCGGGTTTGGCACCGCCGAGGAGACTAACGCACGCTACAAGTATCTGCTCGCCAACGGCAACATGGGCTTGTCGGTGGCGTTCGACCTGGCGACGCTGATGGGCTACGACACCGACGCGCCAGAGGCATTAGGCGAATTTGGCAAGTGTGGTGTGGCGATCAGCTCACTCCAGGATATGGAGCTGCTGTTCGACGGCATTCCGTTGGGCGAAGTGTCCACGAGCATGACTATCAATAGCCCGGCGGCGATCATCTGGGCATTCTACATCGCCGCCGCTGAAAAGCAGGGCGTGCCAATGGATCGCTTACGCGGCACGCTGCAAAACGACATCCTGAAAGAATACAGCGCGCAAAAAGAATTCATCTTCCCACCCGCACCGTCGATGCGGCTGGTGACGGACACCATCGAGTACGGCACCGCGCACCTGCCACAGTGGAATACCATCAGCGTCAGCGGCTATCACATCCGCGAAGCGGGCAGCACCGCCGTGCAGGAATTGGCGTTTACCTTAGCGGATGGGCTGGAATACGTGCGTTGGGCGATCGCGCGCGGCATGGACATCGACTCGTTTGCGCCGCGCATCAGCTTCTTTTTCAACGTCCACAACGACTTTTTCGAGGAGATCGCCAAGCTGCGCGCGGCGCGGCGCATCTGGGCGCGCGAAATGCGTGAGACCTTTGGCGCCAAAGACCCGCGCTCGTGGCTGATGCGCTTTCACTGCCAGACCGCTGGAGTGAGCCTGACGGCACAGCAGCCGGAAGTGAACCTGATCCGCGTGGCGATCCAGGCGTTGGCAGCGGTCATCGGCGGCGCCAATTCGCTGCATACCAACAGCATGGATGAGGCGCTGGCGCTGCCGAGCGCGCACGCCGTCACGCTGGCGCTGCGCACACAGCAGGTGATCGCCGAAGAGACCGGGGTGATCAACACCCTCGACCCGCTCGGTGGCAGCTATTTCGTCGAGGCGCTGACCAACCAGACCGAGGCGGGGGTGTACGACTATTTCAAGCAGATCGACGCGATCGGCGGAGTGATCCCGGCGCTGGAAGTCGGCTTCATCCAGCAGGAGATCGCCGACGCCAGCTACCGCCATCAGATCGAGATCGATCGCGGGCTGCGTCACATCGTCGGCGTGAACAAATACGTCACCGACGAACGGTATAGCATCCCGATCCTGGAAATGGATCCCAAAGGCTACGAGCGCCAGTGCGCGCGACTGGCGCGGCTGCGTCTGGAACGCGACAACGAGGCAGCCAGCGCCGCGCTGGACGCTTTGCGCCGCGCGTGTATCGGCACCGACAACACCATGCCGTATCTGCTCGACTGCGCGCGGACATACTGCACATTGGGCGAGATCGTCGATGTGATGCGCGAGACCTTTGGCATCTATCATGAGCCGGTGCAGATTTAGTCGGCGCTGTCAGATGCGCCCTTGTAGGCGCGACGGTAGGCGGCAGGGGTACTGCCCCACGCGCGCTTGAAACCTTTGGCAAAAGCGATCTCAGAGGTATACCCTACCTGATCCGCGACCTGCATCACCGACAGGCGCGGATCGGATAACAGCCGCCGTGCCGTCTGCATCCGCCATGAGGTCATGTAGGCGAGGGGCGCGGTGCCGACCAGATCGGTGAAGCGCGCGGCGAACGCCGATCGTGACATCACCGCGCACGACGCCAGTGCCGCCACTGTCCAGCGCTGACGCGGCTGTGCGTGAAAGGCGCTCAACGACGCAGCGATGTGCGGATCGCGCAGCCCGCCAAGCCAGCCGCGCGCGCCCTGCGCCGAGTCGGTCGCCCAGGCGCGAACGAGCTGAATGAATATCATCTCAGCCAGGCGATGCAGCAGCGCCCCGCTGCCCTGTCGATCGGCGGCGGCTTCCTCAATGAGCGCGGCGATGGTGTGCTCCAGCCCCGCCTGAGCGAGCTGCTCCGCGTCGAACAGCAGCACGGGGGGCAGATGCGACAAAACACCGATGGCGGCGGTTTGATCGCACTGAAAGATGCCGCAGATGAGGCTGACCTGCGGCTCTGGCGCGCGCGCGCCGTGCAGCGTGAAACAGTTTTGCCAGCGCGGATCATTCAGGTCGATGGTGTAGGATTGCGCGCCGTCGGTGGAGGCGGACAGCGTGTGCTGCTCCCCTGTAGACAGCAGCACCAGATCGCCTTGCTTGAGTGCGATACGCTGATCGCCGCGTTGCAGCCAGCACGTCCCCCGGCTGACCATGTGAAAGACGGCGGCGCGCACTGGGGGAAAGACGAGCGTCCAGGTGGGCGCGTGGATATGCGATTGACAGTACACAGTACCGCGAAGCTAAAGCGCCGACAAAATATCGGTCAGAACATCGTACATGGTGCGCTCATTCCTGGACGATCGAACAGCAATGCTGGATGCAGAAGTATAACCCATCCAGGTCGGCGGCATTAAACTGAGGCTATCCGTCGCATCCGGCTGCATACACCAGAGAGGACATCATCATGCACCCAGCGCCAGCAGGGGCAAACCCACTTATCTACACGTTCCTGGTCTTCGCGCACATCCTGACCGCATTGATAGCAGTTGGCTTCAATTTCACCTATGTAGCGTGGATTATGCGTGGCACGCGCGATGTCGAATCGCTGCCCTTCGCGCTCAAAGGGGTGAAATTCCTCGATGATTATATCGCCAATCCCTTGTACATCGCGGCAGGCGTGACGGGCGTGCTGATGATCCTGATGGGCAAGTCGGTCGCGTCGTGGCTGTGGGTGGCGATCGTGATCTATCTGATCGACATGATCGCGGCGTATCTCGTCTACACCCCGCTGCTGGGGCGTCAGATCAGGACACTCAGCGAAAAAGGCACGGCATCGGTCGAGTACAAAGCGATCGCCGGTCGCTCCAACCTGGTCGGGGCGCTGCTGGGCGTGGGCGCGCTGGTGATCGTCGCGCTCAAGATCTTCGAGCCGACCTTCTGGTGAACCCTGGCGCGTGATGTGCCGCGCGACCGGTGCCGTGTTGTATACTGGACGTGTCCGCGTGGCTGACGCGCGAGGCACGTTGTCGGCAGGACGAGAAGACGATCCATGACCCGTACCAACTCGATGTGGCGCAATTTCGATTGGCTGATGCTGCTGCTGGCGGTGGCGCTGACGGTATTCGGCGTGCTGATGATCCGATCCGCCACATTGGGCGCGATCGACCCGGAGCTGATCAACCGCGTGCCCAACCAGATTCGCTACGCCATCCTCAGCTTTCTGGTGCTGTTCGGGTTTGCGGCGCTCGATTACCGCATCCTGAGCGGGGTCACGCCCTGGCTGTATGGAATCATGGTGCTGCTGCTGGTGGCGGTCTTTTTCTTTGGCGTCGAGGGCGACGGCGGCCTGACGCGCGGCTGGTTGAATGTCGGTATCCCGATCCAGCCGTCGGAGATCGCCAAGCTGCTGATTGTGGTGACGCTGGCGCAATTCCTGGCACGCAACTACGAGCGCATCGGCGATTTGCGCGTGCTGGGACAGGCAGCGCTGCATATCGGCATTCCGGCGGGCTTGATCTTCATTCAGCCCGACCTGGGAATCACGGCAGTATTCGTGGTGATCTGGCTGGTGATGCTGTGGGGCAGCGGGCTAAAAGTGCGCCATATCGTCATTTTTGGGATCGCGTTCACGTTGATGCTGCCCTTCATCTGGACACAGATGGAGCGTTATCAACAGGAACGCATCATCTCGTTCGTGCTGCCACAAGCTGATCCTGATGCCTATTACAATATTTTACAGGCGAATATCAGCATCGGGTCGGGTGGGCTGCTCGGCAAGGGGTACGCGCAAGGACCGCAGAATGTCGGACGTTTCCTGCGCGTGCGTCATACCGACTTCATCTACAGCGTGATCGCCGAGGAATTCGGATTTGTCGGCGCGATGGCGGTCATGGTGCTGATCGGCGTGGTCATTTTGCGCGTGCTGCGGGGCGCGCGCATGGCTGCCGACCCATTCGGCGCACTGATTTGCTATGGTGTGGCGGCGTTCCTGTTCTTTCAGACCTTCGTCTCGATCGGCATGAACCTGAGTCTGATGCCCGTCACGGGGTTGACGCTGCCGTTCATCAGTTCTGGTGGTACGTCGCTGCTGTCCACGCTGGCGGGGATCGGCTTGGCGGAATCGGTGATCATGCGCGGGAAGCTGTAATCCGGCGCATCGACCGGCGTCGCTACAGCCATTCCCATTCCCAGCAGATGGCGATGACCGTGCGTACCAGGGCGATCACATCTTCACGGTTGAACAGCGGCTCATTGTAGAACGCCCGCGACGACAGGAATTGCAGCACGGCTGCGCGCTTTTGCAGCGTGCGCCCGCGCATGTAGTGGAATAAATCGCGCCGCGTCTCCGCCAGCAGCGCGGCTTGGGGCGAGTCGGACGCACGCAGCAGGGCAGCATAAATCCACAGGCGCGCCCAGGTGTCGCTGTAATCGCGGACGTGGGCGATCACGCGCGCTCGCTGTGCTGGCGTGAGCAGACGGGACAGCCACGACAGCGCTGATGCCTGAGTCCACTGATAGCGGATGCCTAAGGCAGCTTCCAGTACGTTGGACGCCATGTCCATCAACGCATCGTCGATACGAATCCGCGCGATCTCGCCAATCGCCGCGGCTTGTTTGGACGGCGAGGTGATCTGACGCGCCTGTTCCATCGCCATGCCGATCAGTTCATCGCGTCGATCGCCCTCGGATTCCGCCGCTTGCAACAGCCGCAGGTGGCTGCGCAAAGGACGCTGTGCCGCGCTCTTGCCGATGTCCGCCGCCAATTGTTGGCGCGTGGCGGCATCGAGGTGCGTCCACAGATCGAGCAGGGCTTCGGATCGCAGATCGGCATCACCGAGTGTCAGCACAATATGCAGCAGCGATTCGATCTGATCCGAGTCGGTCAGATGGCGCGCGGCAGCAGCAGCGACCTTCATACGGCTGTGTTCGTCGGCAAATCCGTCGATCGCCGCGCGAATCGTTTCGAAATGGGCACCGCGCAGCGCCGACGCCAGCGGCACCAGCGCTTTTGCACGTTGTTTGGGATCGCCGATCGCCTCGACCAACCCCAACGCGCGGCTCAATGCAGCGCCATAGTCGTCGCTCTGAAGCGCCGACCCCAAGCCGACAACCGCCTCGATCTGGTCGCGCTGATCGCCGATGCGCGCGTTGAGCATCAGTGCTTCGGTCAGCAGCGCGTGATCGAGGTAGCGTGCGTGGGCAGCCAGCGCCCCTGCGCGCCAGCGGATGTCTTCCAGACGCGAGGCAATGTTGAGCAGTGTCCGCATCTGCGTCGAGTCGAGCTTGCCCGCCAACGCTTTCAGGAGCGCGGCGATTTCCTCGTCTTCTCCACCTTGATTGGCATAAATCAGACAGGAATCGACCGCCAGCCGATCGCTCGGCTGGAGTGAAACGGCGAGCGCGGACAACACACGCAGCCGCGAGCGCTGTCCATCGATCGCGTTGACCGCCTGAAAGACACGCGCAATCACTGCATCACGCGCCTCACCGTCCAGCACGCGGGCGACTGCTGCCAGCGCTGATGCCCCAATCCACCAGTCCATCGGCGTTTCTACGTCGAGCTGTGCCTCCCCGATCAAGCGTAAGCGCTCCAGCGAATTGCCTGGCAGCCGCAGCGCCAGCGCCACCCGTGCGCGCGCGCGAAACCCGGCGAAACGGAATGACTCGACGGTGCGCATCGCTTGTTCGAGCCAGGAGTCGTGCAGCACGGGTAGCAGCACATCCAGCACATCGACGGCGAAGCGCTCATTGTCCATCGCGGCGATGGCGTCCAACACTTTAGGTTGTTGATCGGCGGCGAGAAGCGGCGCCAGCATATAGAGCGCGTCGGCGCGTGGATTTTCCTGGGTCAGCCTGAAAATGGCATCGAGCGCACGGCGGGTGAGCAGGGCGCGTGTCGCGTCATCTACATGCCGGGCGATCTCGCTGGTGGCGTAAACCAACGACTCGGTCGGGGCGATCGCCTCCAGAGCAGACAGTGCTTCCGCGATCAACGTCGTCTGCACCGCCCCATCGACGATCGGCACGATGCTGGCGATCGCCTCGATGCGCAGCGCGAACTCCGAGATCGAGCGGGCATCCGCGATCGCCGCTTCTTGCGCGGCGGCGCGTTCGGCAGGTGTCAGGACTCCTGTGGCTATGACCCCGGTATAGAGCTTGACGCGCGTGGTCGGGCGCAGCATATGGCGGGCGGTGCTGAGCGCACGGGCAGCTGACCAGCCCGGCAGCCCAATCTCCACCGCCCGGATTACCAGTTCGCGGACGTGCATCGACGCCAGACTGTTGATGGTGGTGCGTATCAAGGTGCAGCGCGCCACATCCGCGAAGGCGGCGAAGGACGGATCGCCGCGCTCGATCTGTGCCAGGGCGCGCGGCTCGACACTGTGTCGGCGCGCCAGTTCGAGATCGGCGATGAAGCCGTCATAGCGGTAGCCGTCCGCCGCGACACGGGCACGCATCCAGCCGTCGTGCGCGAACAGTGCCCACAAGCCGTCCACATCTCCGACTGTCACCAGGTGATCCGCGAGGTGGGCGTACAGATAGCCGTCGTCGGGCACGGTGTCCCAGGAAGCGCCACGCGCCTCGGCGCGATAAGCGTCCAGCAGGGCGCGATGCACTGGGATGGCATCGCCCAATTCCGCACGCACAAAGTCACGCAGCAGGTCGTGCAGCACGACCGCGCGTGACTCACCCGCACGGTCGATCTCCACCAGAGCGCGCGCCGCCAGGTCATCGATCAGGTCGGCGGTGCCTGCCATATCGAGTCCGCCGCGCGCGTGCCAGAGACGGCGGATCGCGCTTTCGGGGATGCTCTCGTCTTCACGGAAGATCGCCAGCGCCGCGTAGAGAGCGCGGTCGTCTGCGGTAAGGGCATCCAGGCTCAAGCCGAAGGTCAGCGCCAGACTGTCATGGATGCTTTCCGGTCGGCGCAGTGCCAGCCGCCGCGCGTCGAAGGCGCCCAGCCACTCATCCGGCGAGCGTCCGCGTAACTGGGCGCCCGCCAGCCGGATCGCCAGCGGCAGCCGACCGAGCGTGTCTGCATAAATGCGCCGCCGTGCCGACTCGGTCGCGCTGCCGAGGGCGCCTTCCGCCCATTGATCGAGCAGCGCGTCGGCTTCGCCATCGGACATGAGCGGGATAGTCTGCACGGGCACGCCCAATGATCGGGCGACCTCGGCGTCGCGTGTGGTCACCAGCAGACGACAGCCGTCACCGCCGACGCGGAAGTGTTCGGCGTCGCGCCGCCGCCACACATCATCGATGATCAGCAGACAGCGCCGCCGCGCCAGCAGTGCCGCCAGCATCTCTTTCAGGCGTTCGATCGCGGGGGCGGCATCGGCGACCGCCCCTCCGAGCGTCTCGATCCAGGCGCGCAGCTTCGCCTGCAGGTCGTCTTCACGCGCGTCCTGACCGATCGACACCCATAAGATACCGTCCGGGAAGGCGGCTTGCACGCCCTGATCGTCGCACAGCGCCCGCGCCATGACGCTCTTGCCGATTCCGCCCATACCGTGCAGCGCGAGTCCGTCGGCGCGTGCCAGCAGAGTCGATCGCAGCAGATCAACCAGATCGGGACGCCGGACGAAATTGGCGGGCAGGCTGACATGGCGGTAAAAGTCGTGTCGTCCGCCCGTGACCGGAATTTCGGCGTCACCATCGGTGAATCGGGCGATCAGCTTAGGCAGCGCCCCCGCCACCTGACGCGCCAGGTCGTCGGGTGAGGTGAAAAAGCCGACGACATGCCGCCCCATGATTTCGACTTTGAAAGCATCGAGGTGAGAGCGGGCGGGTTCGGTGTCGATATAGGCAGGCGTCCACGCCAGCGGCTCGCCCTCATCGTCGCTGTCGCCCACCACGTAGAGCAGCATGGGGATGCCTCGGTCGCGCGCCCACTGGTATTCCCACCGGGTAATACTGGTCGCACTGTCGCCCGCGCCGATCGCGCCGGCGGTGTCGGTGTAGGTCATATCGGCACCGGGCGCAAACCCGTAGCGATGCGCGTATACACCGACGAAAATTTCCGCCGATGCGACGGCGTCGTAGCACTTTTGCAGCGCGTTTTGCTCGCTGGCGTCGAATTCTTCCATGCCGAGCGGAAAGGCGCCGGCGTTCAGGATCGCGTCTTTGAGTTTGTCGCGGTATTTCTTGAGATCGCGCGAGGTGGACGAGATGAATACGTCGATACGTTCCGGCATGGCGGGAGTCTTCCTGGGTGAGCGGGTATACATAGTATAGCGTTAGCTGGGGCAGGTGGATGTTTTGGGTTTATAATTGTGAGTCATGGATCATGAGATTGAGGGGAATAGTTTATGCTGTCGCGTCTTATGCACTCATTGCTCGTCAGCCTGTTGGTGCTGCTCGTACTAGCGATACGACCGATCCCATCCGCTGTCGCACAGGGCACGGTCGGCTGCGCGACTGATGCGATCGTGTGCCGGGTGTCGCTTAGCTCAGATGGAGCGCAGGGGAACTACGACTCTGGCTTCTATAACAGTGCATTATCGGCAGATGGGCGATTGATCGCCTTTCCATCGTATGCTGGCAATCTTGTGCCCAACGATACCAACAATATGCAGGACATTTTCGTGCATGATCGTCAGACTGGGACGACGACGCGCGTCTCGGTCGGCTCGAACGGACAACAAGCGAATGACTGGTCTTTTGAACCCTCTATGACAGCGGACGGGCGCTATGTAACGTTTGTATCGATTGCCAGCACAATTGTGCCGGATGATACCAATAATGCGCTCGACACATTCATTCATGATCGACAGACCGCAACGACGACGCGCGCCTCAGTCGCTGCAGGAACCCCGGACAGTGACGGTGCTGCGATCAATGATGCGGTCTCGAGTGATGCGCGCTACGTCACATTTACTGCATTGACCGGGTCGATAATATCTGGGGATACAAGCAATATTGTGGCGGTCTTCGCACGGGATCGACAAACTGGGACGACGACGCTTATCTCGATCAGTTCAACAGGCGTGGCGGGGAACGGACGCTCGTTCGATCCGTCGATCACACCAGACGGTCGCCTGATCGTTTTTTCTTCTGCAGCGACGAATCTTGTCTCCGATGATACCAACGGCGAAGAAGATATCTTTGTGCATGATCGTCAAACCGCGATGACGACGCGCGTTTCGCTCGCTACAAATGGCGATCAGAGCAACGGGCAATCGGTGTATGCCGATATTTCCGCCGATGGGCGCTACATTGTGTATGAGACCTACGCCAGCAATCTTGTCGTCGGCGATACGAATGGGGTGCCAGATGTGTTGTTGCACGACCGACAAACCGGGGATACGACCCGTGTTTCGGTCAATATGAGCGGCACGCAGGGCAACAACAAAGCGTATCTTGCATCGATATCGGTGGATGGACGTTACGTGGCGTTTGTCTCGCTGGCGAGCAACCTTGTGACAGATGATACGAATAACAATTATGATATTTTCGTGCGCGATCTCCGTACAGGTGTGACGCGGCGGGTCTCTCTGAATGCGGACGGCGAACAGGGGAATGACCGATCGTATATGTTTCCGGCGTTTTCGGCAGATGGGCACATCATCGCCTATGAATCGCTTGCCGATAACCTGGTAGCTGATGATACCAATGAGCGTGCCGATGTGTTCGTCGTCGATTGGCAGCGCCTTACCAGGATTGACGGCACAGTGACCCTGCAAGGACGGTCGGCGGCAAATCTGACGGTGCATATGTTTATGACGCCGCAAGTGACAGGGATGCCAATCCTCGATCAAACGGTATCGCTGTCCGACCAGGGCGGTTTTTCGGTGCGCGGCTTGAGATATGGCGAGTACAGCGTCCGGACTAAATATGCACATAACCTGAGCGCGTGTCAGGTCGTGACGATTGACGGCAGCCAGGCGCTCACACTGCCGATCCTGCAGGCGGGTGATGCCAACAATGACGATAGGGTCAACATCACCGACTTTTCCATTCTGGCGGCGACTTTCGGCAGGGTGAGCGGTGCGCCTGGTTTTGACGTCCGCGCCGACTTCAACGACGATAGTGTGGTCAACATCAGCGATTTTAGTTTACTCGCCAGCAGCTTCGGACAGACAGGGTGTACAAGTCCGTAGCCATTGTCGGGGGCGTGGGGCGCTGTGATAAAATCAATCTATCACCCCACGAGGAGCATATTTGTGACCGACTCGACTTCTTCGCGCCCAGTGCGCGTGCGTTTTGCGCCCAGTCCGACGGGTTCGCTGCACATCGGCGGCTTGCGCACCGCCTTATACAACTGGTTATTCGCCCGGCATCACGGCGGGACGTTCATCCTGCGCATCGAGGACACCGATCAAAAACGGTTCGACCCGGAAGCGCTGCGCATCCTGACCGAGTCGCTGCGCTGGGCGGGTCTGACCTGGGACGAGGGTCCTGAGGTAGGCGGCGACTACGGACCGTATGTGCAGTCGGAACGGCTGGCGCTGTACCAGCAGTGGGCGAACTGGCTGGTGGACAATGGACACGCCTATCCCGCCTACGAGACTCCTGCAGAACTGGACGCGGTGCGCAAGATGCAAGAGGCGCGCGGTGACTCACGGCGCGGCTATGACCGCGCGCACCGCGAACTGACGCTCGATCAGCGCGCCGCATTCGAGGCGAGTGAGCGTCCAAAAGTGATCCGACTCAAGATGCCGCTCGACGGTGAGATGACCATCGATGACGCTATTCAGGGCACTGTGACCTTTGACAACGCCGTGTTGCAGGATATGGTGCTGCTCAAGGCGGACGGTTTCCCGACCTATCATCTGGCGCATGTGGTCGATGACCACTTCATGCAGATCTCGCACGTCATGCGCGCTATCGAATGGCAAAGTTCGCTGCCGATTCACTGGCAGTTGTGGCGGGCATTTGGGTGGGAACCGCCGGTCTACGCGCATTTACCGGTCATGCTCAATCCCAATGGCAAGGGCAAGATGAGTAAGCGTAACCCGCCTAAGGACGCGCAGGGCAAGGTGATTCCGGTGTTGGTTCACGACTATATCGCCGATGGTTATCTGCCCGAAGCGGTTGTCAACTTCCTGACGAACAGCAGCTGGCATTATGGCGATGAACAGGAAATCTACGCTGTTAAAGAGGCGATCGCCCGTTTCGACGGGACGCATATCAACCCGACCAATGCCGCGTTGCAGCCGGATAAGTTGTATTGGTACAACGGACAGTACATCCGCGCGCTTACCCCAGACGCGCTAACGCTGCGTCTGCTGCCTTTTTTGCAGCGGGCAGGGCTGAATGTGGATGTCGCGGTGCTGCGGGAGGTCGCGCCGCTGGTTCAGGAGCGTCTCAAGCGCCTGAGCTACGACGAGCTGATGCAGTTCGCAGGATTTTTGTTTCAGGACACATTTCCGGTTGTGCCGCGCGCTGTCTTACTCAAAGGCTTCAAAGGCGACGCGGCGGTGGGGTGGTCGGCGCTGGATGCGGCGGCGGATCGGCTTGAGGCGCTCGAACCGTTTACGCATGAGGCGGCGGATGAGGCGATGCGGACTCTGGCGGAGACCCTCGGCATGAAGCCGAAAGACTTGTTTGGACTGCTGCGCGCCGCGATAACCGGACAAGAGGTGAGTACGCCCTTGTTCGAGACGATGGCGATTATCGGTCGGGAAACATGTGCCGCGCGTGTCCGTGCTGCGGCGCGCACGGTCGAGTCTTGATCCGCCACGCAGCTCGTGTTAAACTCTTACTATTGATGAGGGATAGTTCAGCGGTAGAACCGTGGCCTCTGGAGCCATTAACCCTGGTTCGAATCCAGGTCCCTCAGCTCGCAAAAACAGAAAGACAAGAGGAAGCTGACAAACTCTGTCGCTTCCTCTTGTCGTACCTGAACCCTGGAGGACTCCCTTATGTTCGTCAAAGGTGAGATTTATCGTCGGCGTGACCTGCACGCGCTCTTTGGCGGACAGCAGTAGGGCGGCATCAGCACGCCAGCCAAACACCCATTCACCATGATTTTCGTCGCGGACAGCGGTGAGAAATTCGGCTACAAGGATGGCTGGACGGAGGATGGCTTTCTCTACGCGGGTGAAGGTCAGTCCGGGGACATGACCTTTATTCGTGGCAATCGCGCCATCCGTGACCATGCCGGGGACGGCAAGCAACTTCACTTATTTGAATATGTACGTATGGGGCATGTGCGCTATTTTAGTGAGATGGTCTATCGCACGCACAGGATAATCCAGGCACCGGACATCAACGGGGCCTTACGGGATGGGATCGTGTTTGTGCTGGATATAGTCAGCGGCAGTCAACCCGCACCAATTGATCCCCGCGCACCGTGACCTGCGGCGGATCGTTGCGCAAACACGCCGTCACGATGCGCTTGGAATTTAAGCCAATGTGAGTCTGTATTTCGTGTATCCGCCGAAGCCCTCTTCTCCGAAAAATGCGGGACCGAAGGCAAGGTATATTTGAAAGCCCATTCGCTCGTATGCGCGCCGTGCCCGTTCATTGCTATTGGCGATCGTAATGCCCGCATGTGTGTGACCAAGCCGTTGCCCTTGATCGAGAAGCGCGGTCATCAACGGTTTGACCATTCCTTTGCCGCGCATCTCCACGATCACGGCGACGCTTTCGATGATCCAGGCAGGGTGCTTGAGGAAGCAATAAAAAGTTATCCTGTGGACCGGGCTATTGATCCTTATAACGCTGTCGGAATATCTCAGTGCCTTCTGCCGACCAGCCCAGCGCCGATCCCACGCCAGATAGCTGTTGATCGACTGGAGGGCGTAGTAGTCGGTGTCCATTACGGCGACTTTGAGATTGATCCTGGCGATTGGATGCTGCGTCGTGAACTTCGGCGGCAAGTCAGGATGATTGCACGATCCTAGGCGCATTTTATCCACCAGCAGCACATTGCCTCGCGCGGGAGAGGTTGCCTGATGCGCGGAACACGTCGTCAACGGCAGCGCTGACGACGTGTTCCGCTGTGCCCTCTGGCTACCCTTCGCCTACGCGCGCGAAACTGGCGGCGAGCAGCGAGAAATCGGTGATATTGACTACATTGTCGAAATTGAAGTCGGCGCGTGGGTCGTAGCCGGTGGTGCTGATGGTGCTCCCAAACGTCGATGCCAGGATCGAGAAGTCGGTGATATTGATGACGTTGTTGTCGTTGGCATCGCCAAAGCGGATCGCCCCGAACGCCAGCATATTTTCGCCCGCGACCAGCGTCTCGGCGGCGGCGACGCTCAACGCTTTGGCGTGCTTGAGGCGGATGTTGTAGGCGCCCGGCGTCAATTCGCCCACGACCAGCACGCCATTCTGATCGCTGGTGACATTGCGATCGACCGTCGGCGTATTGCTGCCCTGCGGCGTCAGTCGCACATTGAAGCTGTGAACCAGGCGTTCGTTCGGTCCGACTGGCAGCCCCTGCATCACCAGCGCGGCGCGGATGCTGGTCTGGTCGGACAGCGTGACCACGCCTAACACACTGTGGACGTTGGCGTCGGTCGGCGCGCTGTTGCCGGTCAGCGTGGTGGTGCCGAGCGCCACTGTGCCCGCCTCGGTATGCGCCGCGCCGCCGGCGCTGCTGGCGCTGTTGCCCGTGATGGCGCTGCCCGTCACCGTCACCGTGCCGCCGTTGGTGTAGATGCCACCACCGTTGGCGGCGGTATTGGCGCTGAGGGTGCTGTTCTGCACTATCACGCTGCCCGCACGGGTAAAAATGGCGCCGCCGCGCGTGGCGCTGTTGGCGGTGAGGGTGCTGTCGCGCACGGTCAGCGTGCTGGCGGCGGTGAAAATCGCCCCGCCGTCGGCAGCGCTGCCGTTGGTCAGCGTCAATCCCTCGACGACGACGGTGATCGCTGTCTCGATGGTGAGCGCGCGTCCCGCCGCGCCCGCGTTAACCGTTGTCGTGGCGTCATCGGCGCCGCGCAGGTCGAGGCCGCGCTCGTATGAACTGGCTAGAGTTTGGTGGACACAAAAGTTGTCCGGTAGACTCAAGGAAACAGGAAATGAGCAGGCGCAAACAGTATACAGATGAGTACAAGCATGAAGTGCTGCATCTGGCAGCGACGTGCGGCAAGTCGGTCGCAGAGCTGGAACACGACCTGGGACTGACGAGCGGACTGCTGCGTCAGTAGCAGCGCCGCTGTCGGGCAGCCGAGAGCCGAATGGGAAGCAGAGGTTAGAAGTGCGCCGCCTGAAAAAGGAGCTGGAGATCGTGCCGCAGGAGCGCGACATCATAAAAAAACCAACATGGTCTTCTCACGGGAGCAGCCCCTGTGAAGTGTCGTTTCATTGAAATGCAGCGTGCTGTGTATCCGGTTGAGCGGCTGTGTCGTGTGCTGGGGGTGTCGCGCAGCGGGCACTACCGCCTGGCGAACCCGTCCAGCCCGCGCGAGGGAAGTGCGCGACACTCGGTTAGGAATGACCGTCAGCAGCCCGCAGCGTGACAGGCGCTCTGTCCACCAAACCCTTGCCAGATCACGCAAGCGTGGCTCGAATTATCAACGGTTTATGTTTGCCGCACCCAACCCGGTTCTACATGATTCGCGGAAGAGCCAAAATTACGGGAATGAAAGCAAAATCAACTTTCGTTTAAGGCAGGTCATCCCAAACCAATACCGCTCCACTCGCCACGTGAACTCATCTGCCAATCGTGTGCCGACGAAAGAAGTCCGTCATATGCAACGTCATGTTTTGTGATGTATACAGCCGAATGAAAATCACACAGGAACCACTTATGACAACTCTGGCAAATCTCACCAGTTTGCAGGATCAGCTCGATGCGTTCAAAGCTGGACGCGCAGCAGCCAACCCCGACCTGTTCGCCCTGCGTCAGCGTGAGACGGACAATTTGATCGCCAGCGGCATTGCCAAACAAAGCTTTTCCATTGGAGAAAGCGCGCCGGACTTTACCCTCCCCAACGCTCAGGGCGGCGACCTGACCCTCTCCGTAACGCTGAAAAAGGGTCCCGTCGTTCTCACATTTTATCGTGGTGAATGGTGTCCCTATTGCAACCTCACGCTTGCTGCCTATCAGTCGATGCTGCCACAGATCCAACATGCAGGTGCAACCCTTATCGCTGTCTCACCGCAGCAGCCCGATTTCGCCCGCTCGATGATCGACAAAGCCAATCTGACGTTTCCCGTCCTCAGCGATCTCGGCAATCATGTCGCCCGTCGCTATAGGCTGGTGTTCACGCTGCCAGAGTCGCTGCGCCAGTATTCGGCTGTCATTCCTCAGTCGAATGGGGACGAGTCGTGGGAACTGCCGATGCCTGCCACGTTCGTCATTCAGCCTGACGGAGCGATCCGGCTGGCTTTCATCCCGCCCGACTATACTCAACGCTTGGAACCCAGCGCGATCATGGCTGCGCTGACTCAGGGGTAATTATATTGATGAACAGTGCAGAGGTGTGTGTAATAAAACCGCAACATCTGCGTCTATACTTATAGGCATGGCGACTCAACCGACGCACACCATCTGCATTATCGACGACGAAGCACCACTGCGCGAAGTGGTACGTCGCTATCTGGAACACGATAGCTTCCGTGTCATCGAGGCGGACAGCGGTCCACATGCGCTGACGCTGCTGGGGCAGCAAGCCGCCGATCTGCTGCTGCTCGATATCATGCTGCCCGGCATCGACGGTTTCGGGCTGATGCGCATCCTGCGCACGGCTGCCGCATCTCCCAGCCTGAGCACAGCCAGCGGTGTCCCCGTCATCATGCTCACCTCACGCGGCGATGAGAGCGATCGCATTGCGGGATTCGAGCTGGGGGTGGATGATTATGTTACCAAGCCGTTCAGCCCGCGCGAACTGGTGGCGCGCATCAAAGCGGTGCTGCGCCGCAGCTATTCGGAGTCCGAAAAGAGTGAGCGCCCGCTGCAATACGGGGCGCTGCTGATCGACCCGATACGGCGACTTGCCCGCCATGCCGATCATATCCTTACCCTGACCGCGCGCGAATTCGACTTGCTGTGGCTGCTGGCTCAGCATCCGCAGCAGGTCTTCACGCGCGATCAATTGCTCGATCGGGTGTGGGGTTATGAATTTGATGGCGACGACAGCACCGTCACCGTGCATATCCGGCGGCTGCGCGAAAAGCTGGAGCGTGATCCGTCCAATCCCATCTTCATCCAGACTGTCTGGGGAGTAGGCTACAAATTTGACCCGCCGATCGACTCGCCCTGACTTTCTGCACCCGCTCATCCACATCGGCGGGCTGCTGCTAGCGATGCTCACCAGCCTGATGCTGATCGTCATGCAGCTTGAGGTGACGCTGAATGATCTGCTGCTGCTCGTCGTCTTCATGAGCGTCAGCGGCGGATTGAGCATTGCCAGCGTCTATGGCGTCTATTATGCCGGGCTGTTTCGACGGCTGCCGAGCATCCGTTGGGCGCTCTTATTCAGCATCCTCATGCTGGCGGCGCTGATGTTCCTCAATATCTGGCTGACCGCGCAGGCGATGTTCATCAGTGAGCACGATTACATCCTGATGCTAGCGCTGCTGCTGTTCGCCAGCATGGTAAGCAGCTCGTGCGTTTTTTTCGTCGCGCATCTGTGGATCGGACGCATTCAGCGGCTCGGCACGGCGGCGGATAGGCTGGCGGCAGGTGATCTGGAGGGTCGTCTCCCGGTCGAGGGGCGAGACGAACTGGCGCGGCTTACGATCGCCTTTAACGGCATGGTCGCTGGACTCGCGGAGATCGAGGCAAAAAAGCGCCAGGTGGAGCAGACGCGGCGCGATCTGATCAGTTGGGTATCGCACGATCTTCGCACCCCGTTAAGCACCATCCGCGCCATGAACGAAGCCATTCTGGACGGCATGGTATCCGACCCGGATACGACGCGCCGCTATATCGAGCAGATTCAGGAAGAGGTGCGCCATCTCAGTCATCTAATCGATGACCTGTTCGACCTGGCGCAGCTCGATACCGTCAAGGCGCAGATGGTGCGCCAGCCCGCCTCGCTGCGTGATCTCGTCTCGGATACGCTGAGCAGGATGCGGGCGCGGGCGGAACGCGCCGGGATCAACCTGAGTGGCACGATGCCGCCCGACATCGATGTCGTGATGATCGCCCCGGACAAAATTCAGCGTGTACTGTACAACCTGCTGGATAACGCTCTGCATCACACCCCACACGGCGGGCGCGTGTGGATTCAGGGACAGCGCACCGATCGGATGATCGTAATCGCGGTGTGCAACGATGGCGGCGTTATCCCGCCTGACGAAATGCCGCACCTCTTCGAGAGCTTCTATCGCGGCGATCCGGCACGCGCACACAGCGGCGATCATCGTGGAGCCGGGCTGGGGCTGGCGATCGCGCGGGGCTTCATCGAGGCACATGGTGGCACGATCAGCGCTGACAGCAGCCCAGCGCACGGCACGATCTTTCGTTTCACCATTCCGCTCACCACATGACCCGCTCAGCGCGCTTGACCCTGATCGTCAGTCTGTGCGGGCTGGCGCTGGCGGCGATCTTTCTGGCGGGCTTCAGCGCGCCGTACAGTCTGCATGACTACGGATCGCGCCCGCGCCAGTCGATCGGCACGCTCACCGGATATGCCAATGACGCGGCTTTTCGTTACATCGGAAGCATGGCGGCGCTGTTCGGGGTGTACGCCATCGGGCTGTACGCCGTGCGCGTGTCCGAAAGCGGGTCGCGCCGTCAGCGAATCGTGATCGCGGCGATCGTGGTCATCGGGGCGATCGGCGCGTGTGCCGCCCTGCTGATGCTGTATCCCGTCGATGCGGCGGACATCTACGACTACATCCTGCGCGGGCGTATGTCAGCGCTGCACGATCTGAATCCGCTGCGCGATCTGCCGTCACGTATCCCACACGATCCATTCTACCCGTTTGCAGCATGGCGGCGCATTCCGTCCGCTTACGGACCGCTGTGGGAAATGATCGCTCATGCCACCAGCGCGATCAGCGGCGGGTGGTCGCTGAATGCGCAGGTGGTCGCCTACAAAGGCGTGGGCATCGCCGGATATGCGCTCACCGGGCTGTTCATCGTGCTGACGCTGCGCCGGATCGCGCCGGAGCGGATGTTGACCGGGCTGGTCCTTTTCCTGTGGAATCCGCTGGTGCTCTACATGACCGCTGGCACAGGTCACAACGATACGGTGATGACCGCCTGCATCGCCTTCGCCCTGTACTGCCTGATGCGGCGGTGGTTCGTCATGGCGATGCTCGGCGCGATCCTCGGCGTGACGGTGAAGTTCATCCCGGCACTGCTACTGCCATTTATCGCACTTGTAGCATGGAGAACGTTGGGCGTGCGGCGCGGGCTGCGTTTCACGGTGCTGACGGCAGTCCTCGGCGGCGTGCTGGTGATCGCCCTTTACGCTCCCTATTGGCACGGCTGGGATACGATTCGCGTCGAACGCCGCGCGATCATGTTCACCGGGTCAGCGGCTGCGGTCGCCCGTCAGTGGCTCATGCCCCTTCTGGATGGGCAACCCGATCTCACCACGCCGCCGCGCGATACGCCCAATGCCAGCGGGCTGCTGGCGAATGGCACGCTGACATTGTTCGGTGCGGTCGTACTGTTCGAGTGGCTGCGCCTGTGGCGAAGGCATGATACGTCAGCGCTGATCGGGGCAGCGGCACGGGTGATCTTCGCGTATCTACTGATCGCAGCAATCTGGTTTCACGCCTGGTATGCGATCTGGCTGATCGCGGTGATCGCGCTGTTGGACGACACGCCGACCCGCCGCCTGGCGCTGTGGTTCAGCTATCTCGTGACGTGGCAGACGCTGCTTTACAATCATTTTAACTGGGGGACGCGCTCCGGGTTGTGGCTGCCCTGGCTCGACCTGATCCCGGTGGCGCTGTACATGGGCGTGACCTATACGCTCATCGCTCGATTCTACTGGAAGGCGCTTCAACGCGCGTGGATCGCGCGAACGCATAACGCAGCGTGACGCCGAGAATGTAATAGGTCGCCAGCAGCGTTCCCCGTATTGTGCCGCTCACCTTCGACTTGCCCGACCAGCGCTTGCGATACTGCACCGGGATTTCGACGATGCGCGCGCCGCCGCGCGCCGCTTTCACCAGCATCTCGGTCGGATAGCCGTAGGTCATCTCGCGCATGCCCAGCGCCAGCAGCCGATCGCGGCGAATGGCGCGATACGGCGCAAGATCGGTGATCGGCAGCCCATACAACACGCGCATCAGCGCCGATACCAGACGATTCCCGAACCGCTGGTGCGGCGGCATCGCCCCCGGCTCGATATGCTGTGCGCGTGATCCCAGCACCAGATCGGCTCGTCCTTCGACGATCGGCTGAAGCAGTCCGACCATTTCCGCCGGATCAAAGCTGCCGTCGCCGTCCATGAACATGATCACGTCGGCATCATGCGCGGCATCCACCCCAGCGACACAGGCATAGCCATAGCCGCGCCGCGCTTCCTCTGTCACCTGCACGCCAGCGGCGCGCGCCTCGTCCCCAGTGCCGTCAGTCGATCCATTGTCCACCACCATGACTGTGAGCGTCACGGCAAACGGAAAGGTGCGCGGAATGTCACTGATCAGCCGCCGAATGTTCCCCACCTCATTCAGAGCCGGGATGATCACCGTCACTCGCATCACAGCACGATTCCGTGCAGCGTGGTCTTCAGGCAGCGGCGGGTGTGCGCGGCGATCGACTGTGGCAGCGCCGTCAGCTCGTCGATCAGCCGTTTCAGGTCGGCACCATAATCAATATCGTAGCTCTGCGGGAGCAGCGCCACGCGCAGTCCTTCCCGTGCTGCCTGATCGAGCGTATCGCGGGCGACCGTCTCAGTGCTCATGGTGACATTGAGAAACAGCGGCGACGCGGACTGTTTGAGACCGATGCAGTAATAACCGCCGTCATCACACGTCCCAAACGAAACATCGGCGTCATCCAACGCGGTAAACGCCGCCACCAGATGTTCGACGGGCAGGGTCGGGCTGTCGCTATCCATGATCACCACCTGATCGAAGCCGTGTCTGAGGCAGTGGGTGGTCGCATTGTCCAGCCGTTCGGACAGGTCTTTTCCGGCTTGCAGCAGCAGGTCAAAGTCGGGCGCGAGCGCGCGAAAGTAGCTTGCGCCCCCTTCCGGCAGGTAAGCAATGATCGGCGTGAGCGCGATCTGCCCGGCGGCGGCGCGCATCAGATCGATGGTGTCGCGCAGGAAGTGTTCATAGAGCAGCGCAGCCTGTTCCCCGGTGAGCGGCGGCGTGAGGCGCGTCTTGGTCTGACCCGGACTCGGTTGCTTGGCGACCATGACCAGCGCACGGCGAATTGATCCCTCAGTCATGCGACTTTCCTCCCCAGAAGCAGACGATCTGGTCGAATAGCGAACCAGACGGCAGCGATCAGGACAATATACACCGACCAGAACTGTACATCGATCGCCCAGGGCTGCACCCGCCAGTCGATGAAGAAAACATACGACAGCGACAGCGTTCCGGTGAATGCCCACCCTGCCAGCGCCAGATTGAAATGGAGCGGACGCAGCTCCAGATCGAGCGCGATCAGCGGCAGCAGCCACAGCGCATACCATGAGAACAGGTTGTGATTGATCAGCAGATAAATCCCGATCATCCAGCTGCAGCGCAGAATCGCCCTGCGCGCCGTCTGCGCAGCAAAGGCGATGCACGCCAGGCTGACGGCGATGATGAGCAGGGGCATACCATAGTTACCGACCGTCCACCAGCCCAACCCGAACCCCCGTGCCAGATCGATCAGCCCCTCCATCAGCGGCGACACATTGAAAAATTCGCGTCCGTAGCTGCCAAGAAAGCCGAACACATTGACTCCCGGCTGGAGATAAAGCGCGTAGCCCACACCGACTGTCATGGTCAGCCCGATCGGGAGCAAAAGCCGCAGCTTCCGGCGACCATACGCATCGCGCACGCTCCACAGACAGACCGCCAGCATGGCAGGGTACAGCTTGATCAGTGTCGCCAGACCGAGCAGCACGCCGATCGCCAGTTCGTAACGCCCACCCGCCCCATCGCGCGGCGTGCGGACGCGCAGCAGGAATGCGCCGATGATCAGCGGCAGATATAGTGCATCGACATGCGCGGCATGGGCGATCTCGAAGATCAGCAGCGGATTCCACAGCAGGATCAGCACGCGCTCCGGTGCCTGTCCGAGCGCGCGCAGCAGAAGGACCAGCAGCACGCTACCAATCAACACCGCGCCGATCAGGACGATCTTCATCCCGGCGATGCTATCGGGAAACACCCACCCGATGGCGGCGAAGGCGATCTGTGCGCCTGGCGGGTAGATAGTGACGGCACCGGGACGGTTTATCCGGGCATAAATGGTTTCATCGCGCAGATTAGCCAGCTCTGGCGCGTTGGATGGGTATTGATACGGGTTGATCCCGGCACCCTGCACCCGTCCATCCCAGATATAGCGGTACATATCATCGGAAAGTGTCGGGCGGGATGGGATCAGGATGGCATTGAACAGGATGGCTCCGCCAAAGATCAGCAGCAACGTCCGGCGCGAGCCTGCTGTCCGCTCCACCGCCGGACGCAGCGCGATCCAGCATGCCCCGGCATACAGCACGAACAGCCCAGCGTAGATCGGGAAAAACGGCTCTATCCGTCCCGGACGGAAATCCCCGTGTGCCAGCGCTGCCCCATACAGCAGGCACGACAGCAGCGCCAGCACTGCCAGACTGCGCGTCATCTGCCGGTGAAGATCAGCAGCACGCGCGCGATCGAGTTGTTCATGCGCTTCAGCCGCGGGATGAGCAGGGCATCCAGTCCATAAAAACGTCCCGGCGCGGTGGCGATCACCACGACCGAGAGCAGTACCATGTTCAGGTATACCCATTCCCACTCATACGGGCTGGGGATATTTGCCAGCCCGACGTACAACTGTGCCGATACGCCGAGCGCGATCAGCCCGCCGAGCCGGCTGAACAGCCCCAGCCCGACCAGCAGCACGATCGACAATTCCGCCAGCCAGATCAGCCAGCCCATGACAGCGATATTCGGCATGATGACATTGGTGACGACCCAACCGTTCAACTGACGCAGCGCCGACAGGTCGAGAAACAGCTCCGGCGCGCCCGTATTATCGAGATTAGCCTCCAGCGCGCGCAGCGGGCGATTTTCCGCATAGAATTTCTGGATGCCGAGCCAGTCGCACAAGCCCGTCGTGCGGTCCAGCCGGATGCGCCCGGCGTCGATCGTCCCGGTGGTAAAGGCAAAGTCGGCAGGACAGCCAAAGGTCGGCGGCACCTTCCACCACAACTGTGTGAAGAAGAGATATGCCAGCCCCAGGCGCACCACCAGTAGCAGGACTTTTTCTAGCGTTGGTCGGGCGGCGCGTGGCGTGACGCTCGATACGGTCATTTCGGTGGAAGCCATTTCAACCTCTTTCACATCTCACAGAGATAAAATTGCCGACGCGCATCGGCACGTTCTTATGTCTTTTCAGCCTGACTTCAGGCGCAGCAGAGCGGCATGAAGCACCGCCGTCACAGTCATGCCATCGCGGATTGCATTGACCTGCACCATTTCCAGCACCCTATCAAACGGGAAGATCGCCAGCTCGAAAAATTCGGTATCGTCCGGGGGAAGGCGGTTTTGCGTCAGGTCATAACCGAGATACAGATGTGCCGTCTCGTCACACACGCTTTTGGAGGTGTAATAGATGCTGATCGGCTGCAGACGCCCTGCCTGATAGCCCGCCTCTTCACCGAGTTCGCGCTGCGCAGCTTGTTCGGGCGTCTCGCCCGGACTGATCCCGCCAGTGGGCATCTCCCAGCGAAAATCCTCTTTCTGCACATAGCGATACTGCCGTATGAGCGCGACATGATCGGCATCGACGAACGGCAGCACGCCGACACACAGTCCGAAGGTACACACGCCATAGAGGGTGGTGCGCCCATCGGGCAGCTCCGCGATGTCCTCACGCAGGCTCATCCACTTGTTTTGGTAGACGGGCGTGCTGCTTAGAGTCTTCCAGGCTTTAGGCGGCATGGCATCACCAGATCACGACGCTGGTCTCGATGCGGCGTACTCCAACGGCGTTGGCGATCCCTTGGGTGATGCACTCGCCCATCTCCGGGATCGTTGGCGCTTCAACGAAGGCGATCAGGTTGTACTGTCCAGTGGTGGCATGGACGAACTTGATCACGGTGTGATCGAGGGTCATCCCCGCCAGTTCTTCAACCAGTTCTTGCAGGCGGGCGGGTTCAGCTTCGATGAGCAGATAAGCATTGATCACGTCGGACTCCTGAAATGATTTGAGAATTAAGAAAGTGCGTTCAACCACAGGTGAAGCTGATGCGTCCCATAGTGCCGGTGCGCTGCATCTCGTCCATCGCCATCTGCACTGTGTCCATCGCGGGCTTGAGCGGCAGGAAATGCTTGGCAACCTGCATATCGGCATCGGTGGAGAGCGGATGCCAGAACACGCCGTCGATATTGACAGTCAGTTCGGGCGAAAGGTTGTCCATTCCGAGTGCCATCCCCTCTTTCGAGTAGCCGCGCTTCGCCAGCGGGCGGATGAAGTGGTGTTCGGCGGGGATGCCGAGCGAGTCGCGGAATGCGTGCAGCGCGTCCATGTGCGGGGAATTTGCCGGAGTTTCGGTGGTGCTGAGGCGGACGCGAAAGCCCGCTTCCTGAAGCATGCGGATCCCGGCGACCGTGCTTTCCCAGGTGCCCTTGCCGCGATAGGCGTCATGATCTTCAGCACGTCCGCCATCAAGACTGACCTGAATCTCCAGCCGAGGATTGGCGATCGCCTGAAGCTTTTCCAGCCGCTTTCCCTGAAAGAGCATGGCGTTGGTCAGCACGGTGGTCTCGACCCGTGCCGACGAATATGCCAACATGCCGTAAATATCAGGCAGCAGGAACGGCTCGCCGCCGGTGAAGAATATGTGACCAATGCCCAGCTCGACGGCTTCATCGACCAGCTTTTTCACATTGTCCAAGCCAATCGAGCGTCGCGGCGCATTCGGGCTGGATTTGGCGACGCAGTACGAGCAGCGCAGATTGCAGTCGTAATTGGTGTAGATCCACAGCTTCCAGCGATGCGCCGGTATCGGCACGTTGTTGAGGGAAATCAACGGCTTTACGGTAGAGTTGTCCATCACTGTACCTCACTTGACCAGGTTCATAAACAGGATAGGTTTACTTGGCGGCAAATCACAGGCTCCAATGCACGCCGCACCCGGCGCACGCCTCATGCGGCTGATCGCTCAACAACTGCTCGCGCCAAGCCTGATAGCGTTCGCCGTTCCACACCGCCTCGAACGGGCGCTCGAATAGATTACCCAACTTCAGGCTCTCGTAATCGGTAGTGGCAAACGGTGCGATACAGCATGGCAGCGCATTGCCGTTGGCGGTAATGTAGGCAGTCGTCCAGGGGCGCATACACGCTTTCCATGGCTGGCGATCCGGGGTGCGGCTGGCTTCGAGGCTGGCGCGCGGGTTGGTCGCCCCGGATGCCTTGAAGAGCACGCCGAGCGACTCTGCCAGTGCCTCGCACTCGACGATCAACGCCTCGACCTTCGTATCGAATTCATCGAACAGTCCATGTCCGTTGTCCAGCAGCCCCGGCGCAGTCTCAGCTTCGTGCATGTAGACCATGCGCTGGAGATACACTTCCTGCACGCCCATTTTCGCGGCGAGCCGGAGCAGATCGGGCAGCTCTTCGACATTTTCTTTCATGCCCGTCATCCAGATCGAGGCACGAGGCGTAGATGCGCCCATCTCGCGTTGAATCTGTATGAACTGTGTCAGATTGCTGACGATCTTGTGCAGCAGCGGCGCGCCGCGGATGGCGGCATAGGTGCGCGGATCCGCGCCATCGACCGAACAGCGCATTTCGTCAAGCCCGCTCTCGATCAGCAGCTTCGCCCAGTGCGCGTTGAGCAGCGTGGCGTTGGTGTTGAACAGCACATACACACCGCGTGCTTTGAGATGCGCGATCATGCGCGGCAGGTCTTTGTTGATGAGCGGCTCCCCGATGCCGTGCAGGACAGCCCGCTCCATCTTCGGGAACTGCTCGACGATCCGCAGAAAATCCTCCCATGCCAGCGTTTTTGCTTCTTCATAGCTCGTGAAAGTGCGCGGACAGGTCTCGCACAGCAGATTGCAGTGATTAGTCACTTCGATGAACACGTTGTGCGGGTGTTCTTCGGAGAACGCGGCGCGGGTAGCGGCATCGACCGAACGATACGCAGCGGGCAGATAATCGGCTTTGCCTTCCGTCGGGAAGAGCGCGACGTTAGGCTGACGAACTATATCGGTCATGGCGTATTTTGCCCCACTTCGAGAATATGTGTTGACAATCCTCAGATTGTACGCCAAACCTTGCCAAATTCTTACGACCTGCCTGCCATTCACGAAATAATTCTGTAATCAATGTGCATGATTGTGTACATGTCCCACCTTTCACCCACACAAGAGGACTTTCAGCCATGAATCGAACAGTTCAACGCATCGCAATCGGTCTCATGTTCTTCATCAGCCTCAGCCTGAGCGCGGTCAACGCCCAGGATCGACCGGTCATTCGCTTCGGAGTCGGTCCGCTGCAACCCACACCAGCAGGGACAGTCGCCGCATTCGAGCCTTTCATCGCGTGGCTGGCAGAGGAGCTGGATGTCGATTATGAACTGAGCGCGACCGACAGTTGGGCGGGCATCAGCGTCGCCATGATCTCCGAGCAGCTCGATGTCGCCTGGATGGGTCCGTGGGGCTATGTACTGGCAAATGACGCATCCGAGGTGCTGATCGGCGCAGCCATCAGCGCCATCGCCACCGTCGAGTATGACACGCGCCCCATCTACCATGCGATCATTGTCGGGCAGCCCGGTCTTGAACTGCCGATGCTCGACATGGGCACAAATCCGGCGGATCAGGACGTGCAGGCATGGCTGGACGCTGCCGGACAGTACAGCATCTCGTTCGCTGACCTCGGATCGACTTCCGGCTATCTGATCCCGACCGCCTTTTTCAAGACCTATGACATCGACCCGCGCGAACATTTCGCCAGCTACAACGAAGGCGCGACCCACGCTGCCAACGAAACGGCGGTCGTCAACGCTCAGGTCGATCTCGCTACGGACTTTGATCGCAACCGCAACACGATGATCAGCAATGGCGCGTTCACCGCCGATCAATCGCTCATCTACTGGCAGTCTGCGCCGCTGCCCAATGATGCCATTGCCGTCCGCGCCGGGCTTGATCCTGCGCTGGTGGAGCGGATGCAAGAAGCGCTGCTCTCGATCACGCCAGAGCAGGCACAGGAACTCATGATCGGCATCGCCGGGACGGACAACACCACCGTGCGCTACACCGGCTTCGTCGAAGCCACCGACGCCCGCTATGCCTCGATCCGCAGCGCAGGCATCTTCATCGGTCGTGTGGGCGCGCGCACCCGCGATCAGGAAACCGATGGCGGATAAACCATCCGTCCCCGCGACTTTATCGAACCGACGTGCAGGGCGGTGGACCGCTGCCCTGCTGTTCTTCGTCCTGCTGTTCGGTGCGGCGCGGCTGGCGCAAGTGGATATGAGCAGATTTTTCCAGAATACGCCGCGTATCGGTTTGTGGGTGGGGCGGATGTTTCCGCCATATGACGGCTTTCGCAATCCGCCCACTAGCACCGAGCTGAACACCTATCTGCGCAATGCGCTCACAACGGTGGCAATCGCCACTGTCGGCACGACCGCTGCGGCGGTGCTGGCGTTCATCCCGTCGGTGCTGGCAGCGCGCACCCTCACCCGCTCGAAAGCACTGTTTTACCCGGTGCGCTGGTTTCTCAACCTGCTCCGTGGGATCGACAGCTTCATCTTCGCCATTTTCTTCGTGGCGGCGGTTGGGTTGGGACCGTTCGCCGGGGTATTGGGCGTGACATTTCACACTTGGGGGAGCATGGCGAAGCTGTATGCAGAAAATCTGGAAAACCTCGACCTGACGCCGATGTTGGCTCTGGAGGCATCCGGAGTCAGCCGCCCGCGCGCGCTGCTCTATGCCCTGCTGCCCGACGCAATGCCGTCGTTCATCTCGACCACGCTGTTCATGTGGGAGCTGAATGTCCGGCTCTCGGTCGCGCTCGGTGTCGTCGGCGCGGGTGGAATCGGGCAAGATATCAAGAACGCAATCGACCTGCTCAATTTTCCCCATCTCGGTGTGCTGCTGCTGATCGTCCTGACGATGGTGACGATCATCGACCAGATCAGCACGCGCCTGCGGCAAAGGTTGGCATGACGGCGATCATTCAGGTGCAGGCACTGACCAAACGCTATTCCGAAACCGCGCGCCCGGCTTTAGACGGGGTATCCTTCGCAGTCGAGGCGGGATCGCTCACGACCATTCTGGGGCGCAGCGGCAGCGGCAAGACGACCCTGTTTCGCTGCCTCAATCGGCTGGTACGCCCGACCAGTGGACAGATCGTCATCGGCGGGGAGGACTGGCTGACGTTGAATGCGCACGCGCTGTGCATCGCACGGCGGCAGATGGCGACCATCTTCCAGCAGTTCAACCTGATCACCCGCCTGACGGTGATCGAAAATGTCCTCGCCAGCCAGCTTTCCAACGTCCCGTTCTGGCGGGCAGCGCTGCGCCAGTTCCCGACATCGCAGCGCGAATGGGCGATGCACTGTCTGGAGCGCGTCGGTCTGGGCGAATACGCGCACCGCCCCGCCGGACAATTGAGCGGTGGACAGCAGCAGCGGGTCGCCATCGCCCGCGCATTGGCGCAGCGGTCACGCATCATCCTCGCCGATGAACCGGTCGCCAGCCTCGACCCCGAAACCTCGGCGGAAATTCTGGAAGAACTGCGCGCCATCGTCCGCGCTGATGGAGTGACGGTGCTGTGCAGCCTGCATCAGGAGGCGCTGGCGCTGCATTATGCCGACTGGGTGATCGGGCTGGTCGAGGGACGACTGGTCGCGGACACGCCCGCCGCAGACTTTACATCTGCTCATCGCACCACCATTTATCAGCCCAGTGATGCGCTTTCGGACGGCTAAAAGCGTGTCGAGCGCGCACCGTGTAAGAATTATATAATCTTTGTCGCGGATTGTGAAAAGCGTAAGTGCTTTTCACTCATCCTTTTTTGTCAGGAGAATGCACGATGAACCCTGTTCGCAAGCTTGTTGCCCTTTCGGTCGCCGTCCTCGCCCTGGTCGCTGTCACCGTGTTCGCCATGCCGCGCGCACAAGTCGCCAGCGCCCAGGATGAGATGATTCAGTGTGACCTGACCCTGATCACGCTGCTGTACGTCTCCGAGCATGTGTATGGTCATTTCCCGATGACCGATGTCTCGAATATCGACAAGGGACAGTATGCGCCGCTCTTCGACGCCATGATGGAAGCGATGATGGAGATGACTCCGACCGAAGAAGCCATGATGGAGATGACCCCGACCGAAGAAGCCATGATAGAGATGACCCCGACCGAAGAAGCCATGATGGACGGCACGATGCTGGCGCACGGCGATATTCCGGGCGAACCGCAGGTGTGTACGGATCTGCGCCACGAACTCGATGTGTGGTTCCTCGAACACTTCATGCACGAGATGGAAATGGGCATGTAATCTCGTCCGTTCGGACATGCCTGCTTGACAGGCGCGTTCGAGCCTGGGGACGGGAGAGGTGAGTGGTTCTGCCTTTGCCGTCCCCAAATGCTGTGCAGGACGGGTATTGAACGGGAGAAGATCGATCGGCTTCATCGTGCACCTCATGATCAGCGCCATCATCGGTGCGTTGTACAGTGTGGTCGCGTCGCGCTTGTCGTCAGGGTGGCTCGTGTCGATGGGCGCGAGTATCGTCTATGGGGTGATCTGGTGGGTGCTGGGCGCTCTGATTATGATGCCGCTGATGCTCGGCATGACGGACATGGTCTTCCAGATCGGCGACACGCAGTGGATGAGTTTGATCGGGCATGGGATCTTCGGCATCATCACCGCCGGATTTTTCACCCTGATCCAGCGTCGTTAAGCGGATGAAATGAGCTTTCGTGCCGCCGATCAAGACCGGGCTAGGGCTTTTACCTGTGCTTCGGTCGTTATTGGGCAATGACTGATGCCAGGCGCCGGCGTGGAGAACGTGTTGGTTGAAGGGCTGCAACGTGGAAATTACGATTGGCTTGGCACTCATCGCTGGATTGGTGTCGTTTATCTCGCCGTGTGTGCTGCCGCTTGTGCCTGCCTATATCGGCTACATGGGCGGACGGTTGACCCATCAGGTAGCAAACGGTTTGCGCGATGATGAGTCAAAGGGGGCGAACGCTTTACTGCACCGTCTGAACACTTTCCTTCACGGGATTGCGTTCGTGATCGGATTCAGCCTCGTATTCGTATTGATCGGTCTCCTCTCGACCGCGTTTGTCCAGCAGATTGGCGGCAGCAATATTCGCGTGCTGACCGATCTCATTGGGCGGCTCGGCGGACTGCTCATCATCGTGTTTGGGCTGCATTTCATGGGCATTGTACCCGCGCT
>Ga0163154_10001821_pt1 | contig 32237 bp, 26 predicted proteins | sample OliLakLV19MP9P1_FD_148649 | JGI IMG/M metagenome (GOLD analysis project Ga0163154, IMG submission 148649) | Freshwater microbial mat bacterial communities from Lake Vanda, McMurdo Dry Valleys, Antarctica - Oligotrophic Lake LV.19.MP9.P1 | ecosystem: Environmental > Aquatic > Freshwater > Lake >... | reverse complement strand
GATATATCGAGCGCGCACGCGGCGAACCGCTTCACCACTGCGTGGATGGATTAGATCGTATTCGCCGTCATCCTCCAGTGCTTTCATGAACGCGTTGGTGACCGAGACGGAGATGTTGAAGTTATTCAGTCTGTCGGTCTGCCTTTTGCAGGCGATAAAAAGTTCGATGTCGGGATGGTCGACCCGCAGCATTCCCATGTTGGCACCACGCCTGGTGCCACCTTGCCGGATTGCTTCAGTGGCTGCGTCGTACACCGACATAAAACTGACAGGACCGGAAGCGACGCCGGTTGATGATGCCACCGGGTCATTCGCCGGTCTCAGCCGACTGAATGAGAAGCCTGTGCCGCCGCCTGTTTTGTGGATCAGGGCAGCGTTCTTACAAGTGTCGAAGATGCCTTCTAAAGAATCGGGCACCGGCAAGACGAAACAAGCGGAGAGCTGCCCTCCCTTTTTGCCCGCGTTCATCAACGTCGGTGAATTCGGCATGAAGTCGCGGTTATACATAATGTTGTAGAAATCAGACGCCAGAGCGTCAAGGTCTGACTTCGAAATCTTGTGCTGCTCGGCTCCGGCGACATGATCGGCAACGCGTTTGCAAAGCGCGCCCACATCTTCCACCAGATCCCCTTTGGAATCCTTCAGGAAGTATCGTTTTTCGAGCACCTTAATGGCATTGGCAGAAAACACGTTCGTATCCTTCTTCTTTGCTTACCGATCAAAACCCAGCCGTTCGTTCCAGGTCGTCAATACCAGTATACTACATTTGTATGGCGCTACGGGTAGCGGTAGTGACCTGCCGTGACACAATATACAGTGGTTTGATCCTCCTGCCCGGCTTTTCAAGAGCTAAGGGTTGCCAGATTCTCCACTAATAGACAAGTAACATCAACTAACGAGCCAAATCGACAAGACCCGCCATTTACATTTTTTAATAAGCGTCTGTTTGAAAACACCAAAAGCCGCATGTATTCAGCCTCGTGCAAGGCCGAACCAAAGCAGGTGATTGACGCCGATTGGAACCTAGATGCTCAAGTTCAAATTGGACGAGTGACCCGGATAGAGTTTTGCTTGTGGATTGATGAACGTCACGGCGAAATTCACCGCTGTAGCCGCTTCAGCAGCGCCCGTTGCAATCAGTTTCAACTTCGCTAAGTGGGAGGCGATATCGCCGGCGGAATAAACGCCGGGCAGGTTCGTTTCCATCTTCTCGTTAACCACAATGGCGTTCTTATCCATAACCAATCCCCACGACGCAGGAAATCGAGGTTAATCACGAAGCCGATGTTGATAATCACAGCGTCGACTTTGATTGTTTCTTCTTTGCCGGTGCGGTTGTCGAAGATTACTGCTTCATTGATCTGATTGGCGTCGCCTTTCAAATCTTTGATTTCGTAGAAGGTCTTGATATTGACCTTGTTGCGCTTCATCTCTTCAACGGAGCTTTGCACGGCGCGGAATTGATCGCGTCTGTGAATCAAGGTCACCTTGTTGGCGAGAACTGAAAATTCGTTTGCCCAGTCGACAGCGGAGTCGCCGCCGCCGATGATCAATACATCTTTATCGCGGAAGCGCTCTTTATTGCGAACGGCGTAAAAAACGCAATTCTCTTCCCACGCTGCCGGAACCTCGAGGTCGAGTTTCTTCGGCACACAAGCGCCGGCGCCAAGGGCTAATAGAACGGTTTTGCTCAAGTGATTATCGTTTTTGTCGCTAACCACTTTCCAAACCTGCTCGCCTTCATGGTCGATACGTTCAATCGTATTGACCTTCTCCATCAAACACAATGTCGGTTTGAAGAGCGCTGCCTGTGTAGCGAGATTCTTCGCTAAATCTTTGGCTAATATTTTCGGATGCCCAGCGACGTCATAGACGTACTTTTCTGGATACAGTGCGGTAAGTTGGCCGCCAAGCTCAGGTAATACGTCAATTACCTTAGTCTTGAGTCCTCTTAGCCCTGCGTAAAAGGTTCCGAATAGACCTGTCGGCCCGCCGCCGATGATCGTTATGTCGTAAACGTCCATGCCTTTTAGTTGTTCCCCGGGATATCCAAGTAGCCGATTGGTAATTGTAATACACTAAATGATCAAAATTGGTCAGCCTTCACGAATGATGAAGGGATGTCGCAACAGCATAATCGAAATGGGAGCACAGATAGCAGTCACTAATGAAGTATAGGGAGCTTGGAAGGACAGGTATCAAAGTATCGGAAGTCGGCTTCGGCGGCTGGCCGATCGGCGGCAACAGGCACGGCAACAGCTATGGAGCTACTGACGACAAGATTTCGCTGGACGCGATCGAAAAGGCACTTGATTTGGGGTGCAATTTCTTTGATACGGCAGATGTATATGGCTGGGGACATAGCGAAGAACTACTGGGCAAGGCATTCCGCGGTAAACGCGACCGTGTCGTAATAGCCACAAAAGTGGGCTCAGATTTTTATCAGGGTTACGGTTTTCAAACTTTCGATGAAGTCTATGTAAGGTTTGCGCTTGACAAAAGCCTCGAAAGACTCCAGACAGATTATCTGGACCTCTATCAACTTCACAATCCGCCATCCGATGTTTTGGAGGCAGAAGAAACATATTCAGTACTAATGAAGTTGAAAAACGAAGGACGAATTCGAGCGTGGGGAGTTTCGGCGCGCAATTCTCGTGACGCACAGATCGCTCTTATGGTGTCAAAACCTGACAGTATTCAGGTGCCATACAATATTTTTGCAACCGGTCCCGAGCAGGATTTGTTTCCCCTCGCCAATCAAGTCGGCTGCGCGATCATCGCTAGAGAACCGCTATCCAACGGCTTCTTGACCGGCAAATATGACATCGACGCCAGTTTTGACTCCGGTGATATGCGCAAAAATTGGCCGCGCGACTTTATTAATGCACGCGTGAAAGCCAGTCAACAGCTCAATTTTCTGGTTCGAAACGGCAGCCGCACTTTAACGCAGGCGGCCATTCAGTGGGTTTTGCAATCGAAAATTGTGTCGGCTGTGATTCCTGGAATCAAGACGGCAGAACACGCTGACGAAGATATGACCGCGCCGGATGCGCCTAAACTCAAGGCGGAAGAACTGGACGAAATTGCCACATTGATTAGAGACAAGTTTGGACTCTAACTTTCCCATTGTTTGCAAAACGTTTTTAGCGATTGGTGAATGTTCTTAGACGAAGACCGTCTTTAGTTTGAACAGGCACATTGAAATTGGGTCCGCCGATGTTCGGATAAGCACTGCCTGCGGCTGTCGCGTTGTGCTGCGGATAAATGGTCGGGTTTGGTGAACCAAAATTGGCTGGAGCGTGCTGCACCATATTCGGTGGCACGTAGTCGGCAGCGTGTTTGGCGTGGTCTTCCGGACGTTCGCCTGGCAGTGGTTCGGGATGATGGATAATCACGCGCTCTCTGCCGTAGTGAATGGTTTTGGAATGATTGCTTCCACCTGGTGTGGCAATCGGTTTATAACCATATGCGGCAGAACCCGATCCGACCATCGTCTGTGGTGCATGACCGTTAGAGAACGCCATCTCTGATTGAGCCGAGAAGCTTGCCGGATCGCCCATGGCGGGCATAGTGTGGTTGACGGGGGCATTCGCTTTAGCGTGAGCTTGCGCCTGGGCATGCGCATATTGCTTGGCGCCTGGCGTGTAGAAACCGTGAGTGCCGGTCGCTTGAATAGGCAACGCGAACTTGGCGCCGCCCACTAAAATTCTGTCGTAGTCTGAGGTTGGAGCGCCGGCGTTAGGTGTGCCAATCACTTGATTCGCTAATGGTTCGTTGTGGCGAATGAAATAGAGCACGACCAGCCAGAGAGCGTAGCCAATGAAAAACAGCGCTGTGATGCCGTTTACGGTCATCTTCCAGCCTTTGAAAATATCCATGAACTTAAAGGTCGGAGCCGGAGCGCCTTTCTTCTGCTTCTGTTGAGGAGCGTATGGAGACGACTGCACGGGACTACGTCCCTGACCCTCGGGGGTTTGCCCCTCGAGCATGCCGTCCATGATTCCGTCCCCAGCAAAACCGAATTCGCTCACTTGAGCTCCTATGTGCCAACGTGGCGCTGTTCCAAGATCGAATTATCCATTCGTCCTGGAGCCAGTGTAAATGGGAGGAATACGATCTACACCATAGTTGTTATATATATTTTTCTCATTACGCCCAAGTGGAACCGAGAAGCGGTCAGGGATTGATCGCTTCCAGGGAGAGATTATTCTTAGCTCTTCCCTGATTCTTTGGAGTGAACTTCAACCCCATGGTCAAAGTCCTTACGAGGACGATGTTGAGATTGCTAGTAAGCCGGGCTTAGCGGGTCTCAATGCCTTCAAGCTGGGCGACACGCTGGCGAAGGCTTTCGACTACGCGAGGCAGTTCGAATACGCCTGGCAGTCTCTCTTCGATCGAGGTGACGTGACGAGTCAATTCAATCGAGCGTTCCATGAGTTTGATGAGAATCTGCTGTGTCGCTATCAGTTGACGTTGATTGTCGATCAGCTGATTGGCGATCTTGCTCGTCTCGATCCGTTGATCGACGCTCAAAGTGATCAGCTCTGACAATCTTCCCAATAATTTTTCCATTTGTTGCTGCATGAACATGTCACCACTGATGGTGGCACCCGCCATGGTGGCAGCTTCTTCGCCTTCGAAGAAATTTTCAAATCCTTCCATCTCAAGATTTTTGTCTTGATTATCTTCCGGTACTCGCTTTGCTTCAGCCATGAAAACCAGCTCCTAAAGTTATCAGAACATCTAGCGCGTGCACCAACCATAGTGCGTCGGTTTCACTAAACGTTCTTGCCATTGACCCCCAATAGTGGTGGCGTCCTTAGAATTATAACTAAAGGCGATAATAAAACAAGTGAATACGGAAAGAAAATAAAACTCACTTGCAAACGTTGAAATTTACTCGCACTTCGCGCCCTTTTTGATCACCGTCTCGACTGAATTCCAGCCCATGTTGTACGGGATCTCCGCCAGTTTTGAAACATTCCATAAAACAATATCTGCCTGATAGCCTTCGCGTAGTTGTCCAATATTTTCACCACGGCCGATGGCATAGGCCGAGTTCATGGTGGCAGCCGTTAGGGCTTCTGCAGCGGTCATTCCGAGCTTTAGACAAGCCAGACCCATGATGAACGGCATCGAAAATATATGGCATGAACCGGGATTGAAATCAGACCCGATAGCAACCGCAACACCCTTGTCTATCATCGTTCTTGCTGGTGCGTGCTCTTTCAAATTGAGGAAGAACGATGTCCCCGGCAGTAATACCGCAACGCATGACGATGAGGCTAGTCGATCGATATCACTATCGGTTATGGCGAGCAAATGATCGGCGCTATGTGCGCCCATCTCGCAAGCCAGGGCGGTCGCTCCAAGGCTTTTGAATTCGTCGGAGTGAACCTTCAATTTCATCCCCAATGAAATTGCTTTGTCGAAAATTCTTTTTGTATCTTCCAGCGTGAAATAACCCTCGTCGCAGAAAACGTCGACGTAAATGGCGCTTGTTGGATATGCTTTTTTCTTTGCCAACTCCGCTGCAGCGGGCAGCATATCTTCAATAACTTCGGTGACATATGCTTCTCTTTGAGTACCTGGTGGCACCGCATGTGCAGGCATGAATGTTGGTGTCAATTCAACTGGTTGCATGGAGTCGAGCGTAAGAATAGCCTCGAGCATATTCAGTTCGCTTTGACGGTCCAGACCATAGCCGGTCTTTACTTCGCAGCTTGTCGTGCCGTGGGCGAGAATTCTTTCCAGTCGTTGTTTGCCGAGCCCGATCAAATCTTGAACGGTAGCTTCACGCGTGCCGCGCATACTGGCGACAATGCCACCGCCCTGATCGGCAATCTCCTTGTAGGTTTTGCCCTGGCAGCGCATCGCAAATTCTTCATGACGGTTGCCACCAAATACGAGGTGCGTATGGGGATCGATCAGACCCGGTGTCACCAGTTTGTTAGTGGCATCAATGGTGGTGGCATTGTCCAGACGCACTTTTGAAAGAACTTCTTCGCGTCTTCCGGCATATACAATCAGTCCGTCTTTGATTGCAATGGCACCATCATGCACCTTCTTAATGCTATCCATCGCATTGCCGCGCGCCGGGCCGGAGTCAAGGTGCGGTGTTGCCAGTTCACCAATGGGGCTGATCAACAAGTCTATTTGTACTTTGGTATCACTTTTCACTTCGACCATGATTTGATTTCTCGGCAGGTGGGAGAAGCCGATTATATCGAATCGATACGTGAAAGTCTCAGAAGTGGCGCGTCGCGACGCGACGCTAGCTGGCGATAGAGCTATGATTTCAGGCTGGGCAAGCCACCAGCTTCGATGTCACGAGGTTGGCCGTAACATTGCCCTGAGAGTTAGGAGTGATGGGAGCCAGTCACGCAGTCAGTGAAAGAAAATCATCCTTTCCGGCTTCTGATTCTTGTACGGTGCGGTGTGAGAGTGATTCGCAGAACTTGCAGTTGTCGCCTGGCGCATGCTGACCTCGATCGGTCGGACTCTTCATATTCTCGAGGTCTTTGACGATTTCATCAAAGTGCAGTTTGTAAACCGCTTCATCAAGTGTGGTATTAGCGGCAGTGGCTGAGGTTGCGCCAATTTTAACCGTCGTCAATGAAACCGTTTCAAACGGCCACCGCACGCGAAGACGCTCACACAGAAAGCGTTTTACAAGAGCGGAAACTGTAGGCCATGAAGCTGAAAAATGTCGTTTCGATCTAAGTTGATACTCAACGATCTCTAGTTGTTTCTTCTCCGGATACCAGAGAATAAGATCGAAAGTGTCTTCGAGATATACACGAACGTGTGCAACGCGAGATCTGGCTTTCAACGCCACTGCCACCACTTCGGCACCAGCCGGGCGATATGGGCTGCGAGCGTATGCCATCAAAGTTTTATAGCAATAAAGGAATGCACGTGCGACTGAATCCGGATCGGCGCCGCTTTTCTCAACGTGCTCAAGCGGCCAGTGCCGTCCCATGAAAGTCTGGACTTCGTTGGGATTTGTGATTTTGCCGCGGTTGATCTCGGCAATCCCTTTGCGGAGGAATTGTCTGCAAAGAGATGCGACTGGACGTTTTGACGGTTGTCCCGCCGACGACGAGTAGGCTGACTGCGCAACTTCGTAAGCTCGTTTGCAAGCCCTGAAGGTGTCGATCATTGAGGGCGAAAACAGCGTACGGTCCATCTTAGACCTCCCTTTCCATTTTGAATTTATTGGATACCAGACTTTTGTATGTCATACTAATGTATAGCACTGTTATGAAATCAGTCAAATGAAATTCATCCGTCCCCATTTACTTGCCCAAATCAAAAATGCGGTTAAGAATCCGCTTGTATGTATGGATGAGTGCGCGATCGCTATCGATCGGCGCACCCTCTTGCATGTTTTTGTTGGATTGAGAATATCTAAGTGTGGAGGCGGGTTTCGGAGATTAATTTGCATCGAGAATCCGCATTTTTTGCTCGATTCAATCTATCGTTTTAGGAGATTCGGCTTGTATGACAGGGAGGCGTCCCTGTCCAGCCAACCTCTTTATATGATTGAGGTCTTTGATGCATAGTCTTAAACCAAACTATCCGCTGCGCGCTGTCCTCACGGTCGGCCAGCTTACCAATCAGATCAAGGACATTCTCGAGACGACCTTCGACTTTGTCTTGGTCGCGGGTGAAGTGAGTAACGCCAAGATTTATCCGTCCGGGCACTGGTATTTCTCGCTGAAAGATCAGGACGCCACGATCTCGTGTGTTTCGTTCAAGAAAAACAATCAATATATAAAGTTCAAACTGGAAGACGGCATGATGGTCGTCGCCAAAGGCAAGCTCAGCGTTTATGGACCGCGCGGCAGCTACCAGATGGTGGTCACTTCGATTGAGCCGGTCGGCATAGGTGAGTGGCAGCTGGCGTTTGAGCAGCTCAAAGAAACGCTTATAAAGGAAGGGCTAATTTCCGATCAGCGTCGGCGGCCGATACCAATGCTTCCTCGCAAAATCGGCATCGTAACAAGCTCAGCTGGAGCGGCTCTTCAAGATATTCTCAACACCATACATCGGCGCAATAAGTCGGTAAACATCGTAATTGCTCCAGCCAAAGTGCAAGGCGAAGGTTCTGCTGAAAGCATACGCGATGCACTCCATATGCTGTACGAGATGAACGATCTCGATTGCATCATCGTGGCTCGTGGCGGGGGGTCTATTGAAGATCTCTGGTCCTTCAATACTGAAATTGTTGCTCGCGCCGTGGCATCGTCGCCGGTGCCTATCATCTCAGGCGTGGGGCACGAAACCGACGTGACGATTTGCGATCTGGTCGCCGACTTGCGGGCGCCAACGCCGACGGCCGCTGCGGAACTGGTTGCGCGCGGCTACGAAGAGTTGCTCAACAAGTGGACATACTTGCGACGTCACATGGTATCGACGATTGACGATCGTTTGATTCGTGTGCAACGAAGACTGACTCAACTGAGTCCTGAGAAGTCGTTGCTCAGATATCAAGATCGGCTCAGGCACTTGAGTTCACGAGTCGCTTTCGCCAGGCAGCTGATGACCGACAAAGTCGAACACCGGATTGCGACCAGCCGTCACCGGTGGTGGCAGCAATCGCAGAAGCTGCAGGCGCTCGGTCCGCAGCAAGTTCTTGGCCGGGGATTCTCGGTAATTCGAAAAGAAGACGGCACGATTATTCGCGATTTCTCAAGCGTTCATCCAGGTGACCGATTGGAAGCGCTGCTCGAAAGCGGCCGTTTGATCGTGGAAGTAAAAGAGACTCAGGAAAATTGGTGGTAGGAGGTTATTCATGGAAGAACCAAACGCAATCGTTCAGTCGGCTACGGCAACATCGGCTCCGCTTGTAGATTTCGAAACTGCGATGAAGAACTTGGAAGCCGTAGTTTCCGAACTCGATGGCGAAGTGAAACTCGAACAGGCTTTGCATCTATTTGAGCAAGGCATGAAACTCTCACAACAATGCGAAGACTTTCTCAAAGGCGCCGAACAGAGAATTGAGATGTTGAAACGAGGTGACGATGGATCGCTTGTTGCCGTGCCTGTTGTCGGTGACAATTTCGAAACGGCCATTGCAGTCGCCCGCGTCGAAATCGAAAAAGTTGAAAAGCCCGCTCCGGTCAAGCGTAAAAAGATTGCCACCGCTGATGGTGACATCATCGTTGCTGAGAGCGAGCAGCTCGGACTCGGACTTGGGCTCAACTTCGCGACGACTTGAACCGAACCGCCTTTGGACGGAGTCGCTGTTAGTGTTTCTTGCGTGAATCGCTCTGTCTCTACTTGAATTGAACCGTTCTAGTTGTGATGTCCGAGGTTTGGATTTGCGTTTCTACGCGCCCATCCGCTAGAAAGAAGGCGCCGCCCGGCCCGTCGACTGGCGCCCAGTTCATTTGAACGTTGCTTCTAAAAAAAAGTCTGGATCCCTTTGGAAATCCAGACTAAATATTGAGAGAACAATATCGCACCAGGTGCGATACCGATTATTCTTCGATGGCTTCTTCTGATTCTTCGGACTCTTCCGACTCGTCAGACTTAGCATCGCCTTCTTCAGTTTTGGCTTCCTCAGTGGCTTTCTCTTTATCCTTGAGGGTCGTACCTTCAAGAATTATTTCGAGCTGAACTTCGGCTTGAATTTCAGGAGTCAACTTGATTTGTACTTTATAGGTGCCGAGTGAGTTGATGTCGCCGAGGATTTTGACAAGGCGCTTGTCGATCTCTTGACCGAGATTTTTCTCGATTAACTGGCAAACTTCTTTGTTGGTGACCTTACCGTAGAGCTTACCGGTATCACCAGCTTTGACGTTCAAAGCGATTGGTGGCAAAGCTGAAATCTTGTCAGCGAGCTGCTGCGCTTCGTTGTGAGCCTTCTCGATTTTACGACGGAATGATTCCAGGTCTTCGTCTCTCTTCTTGAGAGTGCCTTTCGTTGCGAGAACGGCAAGACCGCGAGGCTGGAGGAAGTTACGGAAATATCCGCGCTTGATCTCGACGATCTCTCCTGCTTTCCCTAACTTTTGAACGTTGTCCTGCAAAATAGCTTTCATGACATCTCCCTGGGCGCGGATGCGCCAGTTGCCTCCAACTGGTCTCTTATATCTCGACCTTAGAATTTACCATGGCCGGTGGCAAAGTCTCAAATAATCAGGGCAAGGCTGTACAAATAAATTAAGGAAAGTAGCTTCGGGTAGATGTGATTTGTCTCATCTGTCCCTTTCGGGGCGGTGATGTTGTCCCACTGGTCGCGCTCAGCGGGTTCCAGTCCCTGAGCAAGTGAATATTCATCTGAACAGGTTCGATTCGGTCCCTGAGCAAACGAATATTCATCTGAACAGGTTCGATTCAGTCCCTGAGCAAATGAATATTCATCTGAACAGGTTCGATTCGGTCCCTGAGCAAATGAATATTCATCTGAACAGGTTCGATTCGGTCCCTGAGCAAATGAATATTCATCTGAACAGGTTCGGTTCGGTCCCTGAGCAAATGAATATTCATCTGAACAGGGTTCGATTCGGTCCCTGAGCAAATGAATATTCATCTGAACAGGTTCGATTCGGTCCCTGAGCAAACGAATATTCATCTGAACAGGTTCGATTCAGTCCCTGAGCAAATGAATATTCATCTGAACAGGTTCGGTTCAATCCCTGAGCAAATGAATATTCATCTGAACAGGGTTCGCTTCCATTCCCTACTCAAACGAACTTCGTTCCCGCTTGGCCCGCGCTTAGCTGCTCTCGCGGAACATGCCCCGGACCCCGGACGGATCTGCCGTAAAGCCAAATCTCCGGTAAAAGTTGTCAGTGCCTGGATCGGCATAAAGCGTAACCAGTGGAATCCCTGACTGGTCGAGTTCTTTCAACAACTCTTCCAGCACGAATCGGCCTATGCCACGCCCCTGGTACGAAGGACGCACGACCATATCCCAGATCGTCGCGTTGAAAACCCGGTCCCCTGTGGCTCTTGCAAAGCCGACCATCAAAGACCGATCCCACGCTGATACGACCGCGACGCTATTTTCCAGTGCTCGGCTGATTAGCTCCGGTTCTCGACGGCTCCAACCAACTGAAGCGCAAATATCTTGAACATCATCCGGCGGAAGACTCCGATCGTGCCTGATTATGAGCCCCTCAGGCAGATCCTTCGAATTATCCGATTTCTTCCAAATTCCCGACAGCACCATCGTCTACAAATCTCTCTAGAGTCGCTACCGATTCGACATGGTAAGTCTGTGGAAACAAGTCTACAGGCTTCACCCGTTGTGTTTTATACCCAGTATAAACCTGCTTACCGTCGTCTTCCTGTAAAACGCCATCCTGTAAGATTTTTAAGTCTCTGCCAAGAGTCTGGGGATTGCAGCTGACATAGATCACAAACTTGGGTGCAAGTTTAATCAATGCGCTCAAGACCTCAGCGCTCGCTCCCTTTCTTGGTGGGTCCAATATGACAACGTCGCATTCGTAGTTTTCATCTGCCATCCTTTGCAGAATGGTTTCGGCGCTACCTTCTTCAAAGGTTATGTTTCCGACGCCGTTGTTTTCGACTGTGGCGTGCCCGTCTTGAACAGCGTCTTCGTATTCTTCAATTGCCACCACATTTTCGGCAAGCGACGAAACCCATAATGCGATCGCGCCAACACCTGCGTAAACGTCCAATACGCGAAGCGGCTTGCCAAGCCGTTCTTTGACCATGGCAAGCTGATCGTAGACTTCATCGAAAAGATTTGCCGCTTGTTCAGTATTGATCTGGAAGAAACTTTGAGAGGACATGCGGAATTTGATTCCGTCTTTAAGTTGCTGCGGACGGTCGTCCCGCTTGCTTTGCAGCACTTCTTCAATTTCGCTGACACCTTGCAGCGGAATGGTGCGATCACCAAATATTTTGTTGCCGCGCGCAGCGTTGAAATTCAGGCAGACGCCTTTCACTTCCTTTACGTTCTCCATCAGCTCTTTGGCGATGGTATCAAATGTTTTTTTAATGCGAGCTTCTTTGAGCGCGGCCTGATTTTGTAAATTGACCACCAAAGTGACAAGTACTTCGTTGTTGAAAAAACTTTGACGAGCGCAAATGTGTCTCAGTAGCCCCTCATGCGTGTCTTCCGTGTAAGCCGAAATTTTATGCTCTACAACTAAATATTTGAGTTCACGCAAAACCAGATCTAGCGTTTCGGGCTGCACGACGCATTCATCGATATCAACGATTTGATGCGAGCTGTGTTCGAAGTATCCGACTCGCAGTTTGCCGCGTTTGCTTTGTTTGACTGGAAACTGCGCTTTATTTCGGTAATCGAAGTCGTTCGGCGCTCTCAGCCCCTCTTCAACACTTACACCTTCAATGTGACGCACTGCTTGAACGATTATTTCGTGCTTCGCTTTCAGTTGCTCGTCGTAACTAATATGCTGCCATTGGCAGCCTCCACAGCGGTCGAAGTACATGCATCGCGGCTCAATTCTAATTTCCGACGGCCTGATTATCTCGAGTAGCTTGCCTCGAGCAAACGACTTTCGAACATCGAAAAGTTCGACGTCAACCTCGTCTCCTGGCGCCACTCGAGAAACGAAAACAGCCAGCCCGTCGTAGTGGCCCACGCCATCGCCGCCTGGAGCGAGCGATTCTATGTTCACGCGAATTGTTTGTCCCCGGTTTAAACCGTGGAGTCGCTCTAGTTTAGCCACTTTTGGTTACCTTTCCTGTTATCTGGCAGAACTAATTCCTGCCTGTAATTTTGCACTTTCAAAAACTTCCAGTGCATAAGCATAAGCTGCCCGAGCCCCGGCGTCATCGTTTTGTCGCACGGCGTCTTCAAGAAGGAGACATGCAGCCTGCAAAGATTCAACGTTAGTGCCGAGTTTTTGCATGCCCTCAATGCGTTTAAAAAGCTCAGAACGTTCTGGCAAGAGGATGCCATTGCCCGGATGCAACGTAGTGGCGATCTGCTGGTAGCTTTGTTTAGCCAGATTGTTTAGTTTAAAACCAAGACTTTCATTTCGCAGTTGTAATGCCTGAAAAATCGCCTCGTCCGAAAGCCGCCCGGCATCAAACTGTCTGACAAGATCGAGATTGATTTCGGTGAGTGTATAGGAACTTTGATCGTTTGGATTGAAAAAATAAACGCTGATGCGATCGATGGATAGATCGCGATTTTTCAATATTTCTTTTGCCACAAGCAGCGTGTCGATCTTTATGTCGATGTCGCGCCCCGATGGATGGCGGTATGTGGACAGCGCCAGAGTGGAGTCGGCGCGGACGATTTTAAATCTCGAATTGGATGGGAAGATGTGCGAGCCCTGAAGCGATTTCGAAAGGCGCTGCAATTGCCCACCTTCAGAATGTTGCCCGTGAGTTGATTTTGGTTTTGTAGCACGCGGGTGGCGTGGACTCTGCGTTTTTTTCGACTGGAAGGATTCGATTTCTTCGGCAGTGTCCAGATCCTCGCCACTCGAGAGTTTCGGCTCGAACGTATCGCTTGATGCCGGGCGCATCTGGTCGTAGACGCTCGATGCAGCAAGTAGCGATCGGTTGCTGCGGTTAAACGCAAGCAGCTGATTACCGTCGCTTGCGGCGACCGTGCTTGCAAAGAGGAGCGTGTTTAAAAATGCTCCTGCAAGACTCTTCCATATGAAGGTATTGCCGGCTGACATAATGATTTGACGGAGTGCCCTCAGATCGTGACAATAATTGTAACCTGAGCTCGCGCTCATTATATCTACTTTTGGGAAGTGCGTCGCCATGGCGATTCAGATTATCCATGTTTCCGACATTCATTTCGGCTCCGGCGAGTCGCACGGTCGTTTGAATCCGGAAACCGGATTAAACACGCGGCTGGAGGATTTTGTCGCGGCACTTACAAAAGTCGTGGATTATTCGATAGAGCAAAACGTTGATGTCTTCTTGTTTTCAGGAGACGCGTACAAAAACGCCTCGCCCGAACCGATTTATCAAAAATTGTTTGCACTTCAATTGAAGCGATTGTCTGAAGCTGAGATCAAAACGATTTTAGTCGTCGGTAATCACGACCAGATTCTTCGCTCGACTCAAAGCCACTCGATGTCGGTGTTTCAAAGCCTGCAAGTGCCGGGTGTGATCACTATCGAAAAGCCGATGTTCGAAATGATTGATACCAAAAATGGTGCCTTTCAATTAATTGGTTTGCCGCATATCACTCGGCACAATTTGATGTCGATGGACAAATACGCCGGATTCACCGCCGCGCAGATTGACGACGTACTCGTGCATCACGTCACCGATTTGCTAAGATCGAATTATCAGGAACTCGATCCCACGATACCGACAGTGGTGACCGCTCACATGTCTTTAGACCGCGCGCTTGCCGGTATCGAAGAAGAACTTTTGATCGGTTACACACTAACTTTTCCCAGCGATATGTTCATCGACAAACGTGTGGATTACGTCGCTATGGGTCACATTCACAAACAGCAAGTTATTCGCGGCGCCAACCCGGCGATAGTTTATGCCGGAAGTTTAGAACGAGTCGACTTCGGCGAAGAGAAGGAAGACAAAGGTTTCATCCACGTAAATCTTGAACGCGAGAAAACCACCTTCGAGTTCAAATCAATCGGTCCGCGTCCGTTCATTACAATCGACGTCGACGTCACGAAATCAGTCGATCCGACTGCGGCGATCGTGAAACGTGTACTCAGTGAAATCGTCAAAGGCTGCGTCTTGCGAGTGCGCTACAAAATCAATCAAGACCAGGTGTTGAATGTTGATGAGTCCGCAATTTACCATGCCTCACGCGAGTGCATGTCGGTACGCGTGCAACCAGATGTGGTGCCGGAACATTCGCGCGGTCGGCTGCCGTCCCTGACGGAATCGTCCGTAACTTCTCCTATCCGTGCCCTGGAAACTTATCTAGATGAAGTCGCCCCAGACCGAAAAGAACGGTTGGTCGATCGAGCCAAAGAAGTGATGGCTCAGCTCAATGCCGATCTTCATAAGGACCACGATTGATCGCCGCGCGACAAGTTTAAATCTTCGTTTTAACCTTTGTCGCATAACCCACTGGAGCGTGCACCAATTCAAGTCCGCGCGATCTGTTTGGAACAGTCGTCATTTGATGGTGGTCGAAACGTCCTACTCGACTGGCTTCAAGCACTCAGTTTTGTAACACCATAGTCCTTGACCTTTTCGCTTCCATTCACTATCGCCGAACAGAAATGCACCAGGAATGGTGCCGGGTTCGATAACTTTGTGAACGTGCGCGGTCGTTTGTTTGATTGGTCCGGTCGCTTGTTCCGCCTGGCCGGCTGAATGAACGGATGCCGGGCGCAACGTTTCACTCGACAAGAGATTCACCGGCAAAATCATTTCGTCCAGTGCCGGATTTACAAAAACGGCTAGCGAAAATCTTTGTCGATCGATTCTTTCATTCACGACTCGATGTGGGCTAGCGCGCAGATAGCCACCAGTCTCCAATTCGAGTAGTTCGCCGGTGTTCACAACCAGCGCATTTTTCATCGGTTCAACTTTGCGCCATACTCCGGATGTATCCATGGCTTCCAATCCGCCGACCTGATCTTGAATCAGGAAGGTTAGCCAGCTCCAGTCACAGTGCGCCGTCACGCCCATTTGTGGCTGAGCTGATCGATTGTTCGTTTGCGATTGATCGCGATTTCCTAATGACTCGCGAATTTCTTTTATCTCTCCGCATCCGCCCGACTCGCTGTGCTGTGGAAGATAAGACATCGATTTCAAAAGCAGATAAGGATTGCTTTTCATTCGGTTTGAGAAATAGTCAGGTGGCAGCTCCAGGGCTTCGGCCAGGACCGACAGCATTGTTCTGGCAACCGATTCGATAGCATCCATGTATCGCAGCATCGATCGGCGGAATTCTTCCGTGCGCCTGACGGGCCATTGGTTTGGTCCTTCCAGTAAACGGTATTGAGGCGTGTCGGCATGCTCGCCGAGATGATCGTTTGGTCCGACGTGATTGTTCGTTTGCGACCCGATGTCGAGACGATTGTTTTCCGGCTCCACGCCGATATGAATTTGTTCGCGCCAATCTCTGCTGTTTTTTAAACGGCCGAAACCGCGAAAGTGCGCCGAGTTCTTCATGCTGATTGCAAATTTTTCGGCATCACTGCAATCAAAAAAGCGTGCACTCTCAAAGAGCGCACGCTCGATCATTTCTTGATCGACATTATGTCCGATCAAATAAAACATACCAGCGTCATGGCAAGCTGCTTTTAAGTCAGCTCCCAAACGACGCCGCTCCAGGAGCCCTTCTTCTCCGCGTATGACCTTTTGGAAAAAAGGTCCGGCGTCGACGATTGGCAAACCCGACAAGCTCGCGCTTACCTGCGCAGGGGCATTGATGGTATGAGTTGTGTTCGTTTTCTATTTCTCCATCAGAGTCGGTTGGTTGTTTGGATCACCTGGCGCCGGTTTGCTGCGCACAGGTTCCTCGACGTCATTCAATTCTATATCACGTCTTTTGTTCACCATTTTGTCCAGATCCAGGTGCGGACTGAACACCCGAACACCTTTGTATTTGAAGCTCTCTCGAGCTTCGTGTTCCGCCCAGGTCGAAACTGATTTAAACACTGTGCGCACCACATCTGATGGCGTGCTGCGCGCGTTGATAAACCATTTTCGTCCTTCTTGCACTTCCATTTTGCCCGTGTACGAATCCTGTTCGATACCGCTAATCCAGATGTGAAAGCCGCCGGGCGCTTCTTCTACTTGAAAGACGTGATTGCTGAATTGTATTTCGGTGAGCACGTTTTCAATTTGTCGAATTGTGATCGAACCCTCAAGTTCTTTCACTAGCTTTATGCAGTACTTCGTTCCTTCGACGATGTCTGTGAAAATCGGCACGTTGTGTCGATCGGCCATGGCGCGCACGAAAATTCGTCCGCGATTTAAATCATCAGCTTCGACTGGATCGATCGTTGCGCCATACACATCCGCTCCGGCTTTGATGTCCTCAAGTACGATGGCGACTGGCTTTCGCGCACCAATCAGATAAGCGACCTCGGCCACTGAAGCGACTCCTCGAGTGCTGCCGTTTATAACAAACAGCTGCACAAGGCACTCGTCTTTTCGTTTCATCTCGTCGAACTGGTCGTCTTCCTTCCAGGCACCAAGAGGCATCTGGGGATTGTGATAGCTCACTTGAGCTTCCTCAAACAGAGGAATGGAAATGTCTTTTCGCCACGTAGTTAGCCCACAGGCTCCGCCCAGGAAAACCTGCTTTGATTCTTCGTTTTTCAATATCGTGTCTCCAACACACTCACGAGCAACATCTATTTAGATGGGAATATCTGCAAGATGTCTTTCGGGAATACTATGTAGAAAACGTTGGTTTAGCAATAATATCAGTGTGGTTTTTACGGCACGAATTAATCTATTGCCGCCGGCAAGTAGCGCAATCGAAAGAGCCAATGGTTTCCGAAGTGATTCCCCAGTCATCGTTAATCGCCGAGCTGTGGCTGGTTGAGGTGGAGGAATCGTTTAGTCGGCTGACGCCTTTCCATGCGTCAGGCGAATAATGGATTACTTTTGTCTGACACATGTCACCAGCCAGATCGTGAGCCGATGAGACCGCGAACGATAGTTTACCTTCCTGTTTTTGTGCCCACTCAATGTTTAGTTTTTCCATCAATGGGCGATACAGCTTCTTCGGGTCGGTATTATCGGTGGTATCAGTATTTTTTCGATAAATTACAAAATTTTTGATAGGATCTGCGAGCATGGTTTCTCTCAGACGATCCAAATCCAGTTTATGCTCTTCGAAATCAGATCTGATCTGCATATCGGGAGCGGCTGCCAAAGTGGTACAGGCGCCAATTAGAGTCGTCGCCACAATCACCAGACAGGAACGAACAAGCCAACGTTTAGCCATTACCCACCAATGCCGCCATTACAATAACCAGTTTATCGCAATCGGAGGCGTACAACAAAAGTTGGGCTCAATCGTGATTATCCGCTGGGTTGAACCTTCTTTAGAAATCCTTTCAGTGCAGGGAAGAAGTCCCAGTTCAATGGATCGTGGTAGCTGTTGCGCAGACGTATGTATTTTGTTGGCTGTGTGGCGATCCGAAAAAGTTAGTCCGAGTTTGATATCGGTATGACCCAATCTTCGGTGCCATGTATCAAGAGAACTGGCGGATGCACGCCTTTCAGGCACGTTCTGCACTCGAGTTCTGTTTTGGGAAACATAAACCTTGGATATGCATATAGAATCGGGTATCGTTGCTGGCCGCATTCAATCACCGATGCGTATGGTGAGAAGAGAATCAATCCGGCGGTTTTTCGTTTCTCGGTGACGTATGCCGCGACGCCCGTTCCAAGCGATTCTCCGCAATTGACGATGTGGTCGTTGCTGATTTTTTCGTTTTTGCAAACATAATCGAACGCCGCCAATCCATCTCGGCGAAGGGCGTCGATGCCTGGTTCGCCTTCGCTGCGACCGTAGCCTTCGTAATCGTAGATCAGAACATTTGCGTCGCAGTCGATAAACATCGCTGCCCAACCGCGCAGAAAAGTGAGGTTCCCACCTTGTCCGTGGTGGATGATTACTGTTCGTTTTGCGTTCGGTTTTTGGTACCACCAGCCATGCAACTTACTGCCAGTGTCCAACGCGATCCAGACGTCGCGCGGTTCGATGCTGCTGGCTACTCGGTCCTGATAGTAGCCGCCCGGATATTTCCAGGGGAAGAACAGAACTTTGTTGTACAGCCACATCGAGCACATTGGTGAGAGCGCCAGATATCCGCCGAGCAGAACGAGGAGCAAGGTGATGACCAGTCTGGCGCGCTTTTTTGAGCGAGCAAGTTTCTTGCGCTTTGAGGTAGGAGTGCGCGTCTGCATGTTTCAACGCTAGCAGGGCCCGGTTCGTCTGATTTTGTCGGACCAAACAGTTAACGAACTGTTGTTCACGAAATTCGCAAGCGACCGAACTATCATCAATCGATTTTCCGCAATCAATTGGATGGCAGCAAGAGTTTTTAGTCGCGATACCGCGGCCGTGGTATCGCAAAGTTTCGGAGCCGGTAACGCCCTGAACAGGTAACTTAAGTGAACATGTTTATTCGAGAATTATTTTTTGTCGAACGCAAAAGCAACAGCGCGCTTTGTTGTATTCGTGACTTTCTTGGGTGGTGGAACGGTGTCGCTGAGCCGATCTTCATCGGGTTGCTCGAATCCGGTGCCGAGTCGTCTGGCCACTAAATATGTAGGACGCTGACGAACTTCATCCAGAGTTTTGGAAAGATACACTGCGATCAGTCCGACGCATGCGATTTGCAGTCCGGTGAACAGTGCGATGCAGACTAACAATTGTGCGTTAGTCAGTTCGAAACTTCCCGTGCAGGCCAGGGTGATTAGAGCAATCAGCGAAATGCCGACCAGTCCAAGCCCAAGTGTGGATAGCAAATAAAGTGGAGCGGCGCTGAATGCCACCAGTCCATCCATTGCCAATGAAAGCAATTTCTTGACAGTGTAGGTGCTCTCGCCCAGTTCGCGCGCATCGCGATCGAGCGGCACGCCGCATTGTTTGAATCCAAGCCATGGAATCATGCCGCGCAGGAAGCGAGACTTCTCAGGCATCGAGGCGAGGGCATCGACGACTTTGCGGTCCATGAGCCGGAAATCGCCGGTGTCTTGCGGAATGTTGACGGAAGAGACTGAACTTAAAACACGATAGAAGAGGTAGGCGGTCGATCGTTTCAAAAAGCGATCTCGGCGTCGGGATCTCGTCGCATAAACAACGTCATAGCCCTCTTTCCACTTCTGGTACATGGTTGGAATCAGCTCAGGCGGATCCTGGAGGTCTGAGTCCATGTTGACCACCATGCGACCTTCGGTGTGGTCCAGACCGGCCGTAATTGCGGCTTGCTGTCCGAAATTTCGCGACAGCTCGATCAGTTTTATATTGGCGCATTCGGCGGCTATCTGGCGCAGGGCGCTGGTTGCGATGTCTCGCGAACCGTCATTAACGAAGACGACTTCATAGGTCAAATCGAGTGGGCGAATGTTCGCGTCAAGCCGCTCGAGAAGCCTGATTAAGTTGCGTGGGTCTTCGTTGTAAACCGCAACGATTATCGAAAGATCAATTTGCTTGGCGGCAGTGGTCACTGGTTATGTCCCTGGTTTCCAACAATAAAGGAATTCTCGCGCACAGTGCTTGACCTGGTCAACTTGGCAATTCTAATGTGAAAAACCTTAGATTTTTCCAACGTACGGGAAAGCGTCAGTGAGTCCCGCCTGGCAAATTATTCAGACCTGAACCAATGGATCGGGATGTAAACAGGTTAGACCAGACTAAGAGACTTGATCCATTCCCAGGATTTTTTCACGCCGGTCTCAAGGTCGACTTTCGGTTCCCATTTGAGCAACTGGCGAGCCAGTTCAATATCGAGAACGTTGGATTTGACGTCGACATTGCGCGCCGGGATGTGGTTGACCTTAACTTCGACGTCCACGACCTTGCGAATGGTTTCGACAATCTGGTTGAGACTGTAGCCCTGCCCAGAACCGACGTTGAACACGCGAGGCGCGTTGGGGCCGGCTACGTAGTCGGCGCAAGCAATCAATGCGTCGGCTGAATCATAGATATAGATAAAGTCGCGAACCACTTCGCCGTCACCATATATGGTGATGGGCTGGCGGCGGGCGATGCAACCGAGGAAGACGCCGATAGCGCCTTGCTTGGCGTCCGGATTCTGGCGCTCGCCGTATGGATTGGCGATTCGTGCCACCGAGTATTCCAGTTTCTTTGTATGGTGAAACAGAGCGAGATACTTTTCAATCGTCAGTTTCGTTATGCCATACGAGCAGATTGGATCGTTAGGATGATCTTCTTTGATTGGAACGGATTGTGGAACACCATATACGGTGCCACCTGAGGAAACGAAAACGAATTTATCTACGCCGTTTTCCACGCATTCCTGCAAAAGCTGGATGGTGTCGATGACGTTGGAGCGAACATCGTAGACCGGATCCACGTTGGAGGTTTCCGGCAGAGTCGTGTACGCCAGGTGGAAAACCCAGTTGGTTCCAGCCACAGCTTGATGCACTTCGCCTTGATTAGCGAAGTCGCCGATCATGTATTCGACGCCGTCGACCGGCTCTTTATACCGGCTCGGATAGCGGTCAAATACTCTGACCTTGATTCCTCTTCCAATTAGCTGGTCTACAAGTGCGGTGCCGATGAAGCCGTTGCCGCCGATTACTAATGCCTTCATTTCTCGCTGCCATTGCTGATCGAAAACGGATTCTAGCACGCTTGACTAGCGGGCTCCAGTCAACGTGACTTATTTCAGCAACATGAAACCTGTCGAATAAAGTGCCGTCGCTCTCTCACTTCAATTGGTTGGCGATCACACGGAGCGTGATTGGAAAGGAATATTCGCCAATTTGTTGGTTGGCATTGTTGAGCGCACGCACGCGCAGCTGGATAAAACCGCTGGAGTCAACGATTTTGTCTGGAACGACAAAGGTCGTTTTGTCGCCCTCTGCGCCAAGAGTCTCTTGAGTTCCAGACTTGAGTGCGGCGTCGCTCTTGAGATTATCAAAGAAAAAGTTTTTGTAGAGAATCTGCGCTTCGATCCGAGCTGTCCCCGCCAATTTACTGGCGTCGACCGCTATGCGAACAGGGGCATCGTTCGACTTGTTCTCCGGCTTCCTGCGGCGCTTATCTACATTGTATGCGCCGTCATCCGCGCTGGCACGCTCCACAACCGTCACGGAAGGCGCGACCAGAGCCGCCGGCATGAGTTTCACATCATCAATTTGAAGGCTTTTCACGGACGGCAAATCAATCACTATATTTGCGATTTCGCCGACCGAGTAGAATTTCCAGTATGCCGACAGAGGAAGACGAGCCTCCAGGGTGAGTTTGTTGTCCGCCGTTTTGGTGGTTTGCGCGCTGAGACGCACGTTCATAACAGACTTCTCGCCTGTCGCGGATTCCAGTCCGACCTTGCATGTCTCGGCTCCAAACAAGCTTCCATTAGCGTATAACGGCGTTCCGCTTGGCGCGGTGGCGCGAATGGCGATGTAATCGAATTGTGCTGGTCGCAAATTCAGCCCGCTAATTCTGATGCCGAGCCCGCGTTCTGCGTTTTCAATTTGACCGCTGGCGCTGACATCGCCTCGACCTTGTGTATATGGAAACGACGCTATCGGCTGAGACGCGGAACCGGCATTAGCTGAGTTGATTGTTTCAGCTCCGGTCACATCGTCGATGTTTTTCGGACCGCTAATCGCCTCGCCGTTGTTCTTCGTTACCCCAAGCAACGGAATCGAAATCGCTTGCGGTACTGCAGGCGGTGCGCCTGGATCGAAACGAACGAAATCTTTCTTGTCCATGTTCCAAACCAGAAATGCGCTGAGGTTTGGCTTCGATAGAGCTTCTTTAAAATGGTGAGTGTCGATTTTTTCAGCATCGCCAAAGAGTGATGGTTCGAATGTGAGAATTTTGCCGGTCAATCCGGACTGAGCAAATGGTGGCGTGATCAACTGCCGGAAGGTCGTTCCATTGAGAATCATGTGGGCGCCGCCTTCGTCTTTCGGAATGCCGATCACACCGACGAGTTTCCCTTCGGCAGTCGCTTTCGAGAGTGCGATGGCCTTGTCGTGAATTGCTTCTGTTTGTTTGCCTGCGTGAACCCATGGAATGTTGTTTCGCAAAGTCAGTCTTGCAAAAACCAGGGTGAGTCCGGTCAAGGCGACTATGGAAAGAACCAACAAACGCCGCTCGGCTTTTCCTGCAAAGTTCGAAACAGTGGGCGGTCGAGGTGGCGATGTTCTTTTGTTTGCAGCGTTTTCCGCATCTACGGCACCGGCAGCTTCGGCAGCACCTGTGGTGCTGCTCGCTTTGATGGCCGCTGTTATTGGTGATGGGGCGGCAGGTGGCACCACACGTTGCAGTGGAGAGAACAGAATGACCGGAAACATCATGGCAAGCGACACAGTCAGGAAGAATACAAATCTGCTTCCCTCCAGCTCATATCCAATGCCCCAGAGTTGATAGATGGGCGCGAGCGCTGTTACGGAAGCAATGGCGATGAATACCAGCCAGCGACGCGGTAAAGAACCGATTATTAGCCTCGTGGTGAGCAAGGCAATCAATGTTAAATAGATGCCGGCGAGCAGATTCTTTTGCGCAGTTCCGTCTGCAAAAACAAATTGATTGAGTGGGAAAATTATACGCAGTACCGTGTCCAGGTCGGTCCACTTTTGCAGGATGCCGGAGAATTGGCTGCTTCCAATGCTACCGGTATAGCCACCAGTTATGGTGCCGAGGGCGGCGTAGCGAATAATAAAGTAGACGACCGTGCTGGCGAAAAGCATGGCGGCAACCGGAATCACAACTTGAATTCGATCGCGCATGGTTTGTTGATCGAAACGGGTCGGGTTAATCGGCTGTACCGCGATTTCGTTTGCCATGACAAGATCACCTTCGGCCGGTGATGGCAGCGGGCTGGCATGCGGTTCCAATTCTTGATCGAGCCTTTGTAACGCGGCAATCGCGGAGGCCCTGGAGGGCTCGTGTGAAAAATTCTGCGGCGCAGCAGTCGACCCGCCCGTTAAAGATGATGGATCGAAATTCAAATCGTTGCTGCTGGGTTTTGAAGCAATTGTTTTTTTCGCGGATTCTTCCTGCCCGATCTTTCCGAACTTGCGTGCATCAGACCACAGGAAAGCTAGAGCTGTCGCGGTTACCGGCAGAGCGATCGCCATTTCTTTTGTAAGAATGCCGACCCAGAATGACGCGAAAGTCAGGAGCAACCACTTTTTGTTCAGCGTGCGAACATACAACGCCGTCGAAACCAGACCTGACAAATAATAGGTTAGGCAAACGATGTCGACTCTGCCGACTACCCAGGAAACGCTCTCACAGTGCAGCGGATGGACGGCGAACAGTAGCGCCGAAAAAGTGGCTGCGAGATTGGAACGCAGTTTCCCCCAATAAGGTGTGAGCAATTTGATCAGAGAAAAGACAAGGATTGTGCAGGCGAGATAGTGCATTAAATTGGTGAAGTAATATCCCGCGGCGTTGGTTCTAAAGATCGCGTAGTCGAACAAAAGCGTCATCAGAAGCCACGGGCGGTAGACGGCCATCGACGGCACTTGCATATAGTTGCCGGTGAAATTGCTCCACAACCTTTGCCAATCACCTTCAAAAATTTTCGCTACGTATGCCACTTCGCCGAAATCGTCAGCAAGAAAATAGCTGCCCAGGGTTCTACCGAAGCAAACGAAAACGATGGCCGTCAGCACGGTTACATAGACTAAAGGATTGGAAAGTATCTTGCGCAACTTCGCTTTTTAAAGAACCTCGTGACCGTAGCCAATCGGATTGGACGGTAAATTATGTAACTCCAAATTGATTGAATCGATCTGGTGACCGGCTCCCAGGCTGCCTGGCGCGATCCGGGTTCTGGACTGATTGTTGACAGAAAGAAAGTCGTTTCGCGATGCCGGACCGCCGGACTTAGCTTCCACTGCAATGCTGGTGAGCTTGCCGGGTAGCCCGCCTGGTTGAAAGGGAAAGGCAAATTGGAACGAGGTTGTCCCCAAATGTGATACCACACTGGTTGGAACCCAGGGGCTGCGATAGCGATAATGAATCCCGCTATCGTCAATTGACTCGAACATAGCAGAGAACAAAACCGGGATATTTTCGGCAGCCTGCTTGGTCGAGGTAATCTGCCCTTTCACCGTGGCGAGCCACACGCTGTCAGGGGTACTGACGGGGATTTGACCATCTTTGAGCAGAATCTTCTCCTGCCCTTGAGCTGTGGCAATCACGGCTGTAGGCTCTGCAACGCTCAAGTTTGGTGGCGCAATTAGCAAGCGGATGTTCGGAGTCGTTATTGGAATCGTTTTTGAGTGGGAAGTCCCGATACTACCTGTGGTGCTCGAAGCTGGGGGCGGTTGGATGGCAACTTTGTCATCGTACCGAGAATCGGTAAAGTCGCTTTCGTTTTCAACTCCGTAAAACGCCTTCTCCCACGAGAATCTCGCCACGCTCGGAATGCGAACACTTGAGTCTTTGTTCTCTGTGGACGTGGCATAAAGCGCGCTTGGAACGTTGGCGTTGCGATTGACGGTGACAGCAAATCGCGGGGTGTCCAGCGTCAGTGTCGCGTCCACGATGGCGCGCGGTATGCGCAGCGCAAACCACTGGCGCAAATCGAGATTGCCACCACCTGCGGCAGCTGTAAGAGACGCGTAGATATCTTCGCACTCGAGATATCTTTGTTCGGATTGTGCGTTCTTGCCGCGAGACTTGGTCTGCCAGAGCGTTTGCGCAAACGGCATTATTGGAAGCGCTGGACTGGTGATTTCAATGTCGTTGACGTAAATTTTGGCTCCGTTGCCGACGGCTTGCCAGTTTTCACAATCAACCAATATGTAGCAATCGCGATTCTTGAGCGATTCTGCTTTTGCTGTCGGTAAAAAGATTGTTTGCCTGGCAGCAATAGTGCCTTCGTTTCCAATCAATGAAGACGTCGATTTTAGCTCCATCTCGCCGTACCGACCGTTGGAGCGCAGAGGGAAAGCGCAAAGCGGTATGACGACAATAGCGGTGAGAATGACCAGTGACTGGCTCAGCTTTGTGTGCGCCGCAAGCTGACTGGCTGCCTTATACAAGAGGACGAAGAACAACAGTAGCGTAATTGTTTTTACCGCAGTGGCCACCACCAGTGATACCAGGGCGGTTGCCCCAAGCGGAGCCAGAATAGAGCCAAACCAATCGAGATGGGCGCAGAGTAAGGCTAGAGCCAGGGAGCCGCAAAGCACGCCGGCGGCAGTTCTAGTCAAAGTAGGGCGTTCGGAATCAACTGATGAGTCCGTCGGGCGCACTGGCAGCCCTTGCGCAAGCGCATTCAAGCCCGCGGCAGCGAACAGAATCGCGAATGGGATAGACGTCAGGTTGTATCGCGGGACCGTAATAAAGATCAGATAGACGCCATGCATCGCCCATAGTGTCAGCAACGTCAAGCGAAGCTGGATGCCGTTCTTGCCGATGATCTGGTTTCTGTCCAAGAGACAAAGAGTCAATCCGATTGCTGAAAGAGCAAGGACGAATTGATGGAAAAGTACCTGCGTGTCGATTCCGAAGGGTCCTATCGGAGTTCGAAAATCATTCCATGGAAACTTGTACAGGCGCAGCGGTTTATCCAGCATCAATCGCGCGAAACGCTCAGGGCTTTGGTTAATCTGAGCCCCAACGAGCGTTGCATAATTTTTCTTTTCGATGCCTTTGCCATCAGGATACGGATACGAGAGATAACCGTTGGTGGCAATGTTTGTGCCGATGAAAAGATTGTAGTGACCGACGCGGTCCACGACTACGGAGCTTTTGTTGAACGCCATTTGTTGAAACAGCAACCATGGGGCAAAGACGATCGCCAACCCAATCACCAAACCAGAAAGGCGCAGAATGCGGCTTTTGCCTGTGCTAAACAAAGCGGTAATCGCGAAGGTGAGCCCGGTGACCAGAACCATAATGGAACGGGTGAGTTGCAGGAACGCCAGGCAGATGCCGGTGGAAACGGAATGGAACATACCGTTTTTGTTTAATACTGGTATCGTCAGTGCTACCACTGCGCAGAGCAGGAAGCAGCTGAATGATTCGGAGTACATTCGTATCGAGTTGACGATGAACCCCGGGTAGAGTGCCGCTATGACACCGGCCGCGATACCAACGTTTTTATTCCATGCCGACTTGCCGATGTAGGCTATCAACACACAAGTGATTGATGTGAGGATGCATTGGATAAAAACTGGCGCCTGCCAATTCAATTGCGTTATCGGCATTGCGAAGATGGCGTGGCTGACCAGCAGGAAGATTGGAAAGATCGGGCCCGCGATTGCCAGCTCTTTGACCGGCTCGAAGCCGTGCCTGAGCTGGGGTTCGCTGGACGTGCGATTGAGAACCGCTTGCCAGGCATCGCGAAATGCTTGTGCACTGTCGTTTGAGCCGATCAGTTGCGCTAAGCCTTTAGCGTCGCGGAAGTATTCAGAGGCATCGCACGAGTAAACTATGGCGCTGTGCCCGTCGGCGAATGCGAACCAGAGCCGCACAGCCAGCGCGATTACGAATATCGCGCACAGCCAAACCAGCCCGGCCGATTTACGGAGACGCGCATCTAATGACTGTTTTGACTGGTCTTGTGTCGCCTGCGACACATCGATCGAAGCCGGCAATTACAACTCCATTCGGACTCGACTTCAACTCCAAGAAGCCAAGAAGGGTATTCTCGCCGAAAATATCGGAGACAACCTTGACTGCCATTAACATATGTTTTTGTTTGATTACAATTGCGTTTTGGGTCGAAGGGTTGGCAAGTGAACCTCTAGAGCGCCAAAAAGTTCTAAATGTGTGATTGAAATTGTCCGCATTCAACTTAGATCTCGACAGGCACCAAAAGCTTTGAATTTGGTCGGTACGTTTCCGCAAACTCACCAGTACTTGACAATCGTTTTGTCCTCAGTACTCAACGTCTGGTAATAAGTTAAATATGAGAAAGAGTAGACAACTACAGTCACGAACGTTAAAAGATTAATTATGCTGGGCAAATTGAACACATACCCAGATTTTGAGCGGCGGGCCCGATCACCAAATGAGCTGGCAGGAGTACTGTAATCTAGCATCGCAAGCTGTATCACAAGGCAACTATGCCGAGGCAGAGCGAATCATTTACCAGGCCTTCAAAGAGGCGCGTCAAGCAAAAGATCTCGAGAGAATTTGCACGGCACTCGATTCTCTTGGCTGGCTTGCTTTCATGCAGCATAAATTTGCGGACGCCGAGAAGATTTACCAGTATGTAGCCAAGGTCAAGGTTCAGCTTTACGGCGCGGACAATGTCGAAATTGCGCGTACGTTGAAAAATCTAATCGCGGCAACTTATCAAACGAAACAATACGAACGCGTGGTTCAGTATGCCAAGGAAGCGGCGCGTATTTTTGCCACCAGCCTGGGTCCCGATCATGCCGAGTGTCAGCAAATCGCCAACAATTTGATTGAGTTGCTTAAGTGGCTGAACCGAATTCCGGAAGCCAACGAGATATATGGGTACTACATCAACCGTCAGCCGGCGCAGCAAACGCCGCAGAGCCCAGAGCAGGCGGCGTATCAAAATCAGTATCAACAAACTCAAGCGGCTTTGACGCAGCCTCAGGGTTCGCAGTATGCCGAGGCGCAGGCGCAAGCCGCAGCGCTGGCGGCACAGATCCAGGCTCAGCAAGCCGCGGACGTGGCAGCGAAGAAGGCCGCCGATGAGGCTGCAGCCGCGCAACAAGCCGCTCTTGCCGCGCAGCAAGCCCAGCAGGCGCAGTTTGCCCAACAGCAGCAGTATGCGCAGCAGCAGCAATACGCCCAACAACAGCAGTACGCGCAGCAGCAGCAATATGCTCAACAACAGCAATTTGCGCAGCAGCAGCAGTACGCTCAGCAATATGGTCAGGGTGCGGGGCAGCAATATCAGCAGCAGACCGAGCAGCCCCAAGCTGCGCAGGGTCAGCCGCCACAGGAAAAAGATTACAGTCGTTATGCCAAGAGTGTTTGCGACGTTTGCCAGTATGAGTACGAAGGTCCTGAGTGTTTGCGTTGCACGTCCGGCAAAATCGGTATCTTTGATCCAACCTCACGTTTGGACTGGTAGTACACGAGACACAATCAGCTGATACCGAATATGGTGTCATGGTTAGTTGTTCGTCATTGAACGACAGGTTCAGTCTTGCAGTTTATCGGCAGCAAAAAATGCTCAGCTCCAAAACTGTCATGCATTGCCGGGCAAGTTAAGATTTTGCCCATCAGCCATGGGTGCGCAACATTACTGAGCTGATGCCTGGTGTATGATTAACCGAATGCCCATTGGCGAGACGGTTTGTCCAGGCGGCTTGCACGTGTCACGAGTTTTGATCACAGTTCATAAATTCTTTCCGGAGCATCGCGCCGGAACGGAAGTGCTTACGCTGAAGATCGCGCAAGACCTGATTCGGCGCGGGCATGAAGTGCTTATCGTCACAGCCAATCCGCCCGATACTGATGCGAGGTATCGACCCGGCGAAGAAGTGAAACGGTACACGCACGAAGGCATCAATGTTGTCAGCTTTGAAGAGCCGCTACGTCTGAAGGGTTACAAGTTCTCCTACGAGTATCGCCATCCCGAAATCAGAGAGCGCTTTGGTGCGCTGATTGATGAATTTCGTCCGGACATCGTTCATGTAATGCACGCGCAGAACTTGTCTGCCAGCATCGTCGAAGAAACAAAATCCAGATCTTTGCCGGTGATCATTTCTCCGACCGACTTCTGGTTTATCTGTCCCATCGTTCAATTGAAACGCCCTGATGGACAAGTTTGCGAAGGTCCCGGTCCACTGGCGAAAAACTGTTTTACTTGCTACACGCCTGAATTGATGCCACCGGTCAACGAATTCATCGAGGCGATCGACAAGCGCTTTCCGGCAGTAGGAAAGGTTTCCGGCAAGATCGGTTCGCACGCACTTTACGGCGCGTATCTGGCAGCGAAGTATCCACAAGCGTTGAAGGCGACGATGGAACGTCCGGAGATTCTTAGCACAATTGCCAATTCGGCTGATGCCATCACCGTTCCGACGCGATTGATGCAACGTTTATTTATTAAAAACGGCATCAAAGAAGATCTGATTCACCATATTCCATTCGGTATTGATACCGCCAAGCTGCTTGATTGGTGCGAGAAACCGCCATCGGACAAATTGCGCATCGGTTACATAGGCACGCTGTTCGAGCATAAAGGCGTCGATATTTTGATTCGCGCTTTTCAGGCTCTGCGCGCGCCAGAACGTGCGGTGCTAAAGATTTACGGCAGCCCAAATCAATTTCCAGAGTACGCCAATAAATTGAAAACGTTGGCTGAATCGTGCTCTGTCACTCGTGATTCCGTTCTATTTCTAGGGACATTTCCGAACGATGATTTTGGAAAAGTATTGTCTGAGATCGATGTAATGGTCGTGCCTTCGCGCTGGTACGAGAACACGCCTCTGGTGATGCAGTCTGCGTTGACCACGAAAACGCCGATGATTGCTACGGATTTGGGCGGTATGTCTGAATTGATCGATCACGAAAAAAATGGATTGCTATTCATGCTCAACGATCATGAAGACCTGGCACAACAATTGCAAAAGCTGTTAGACAACCCTGAGAAGCTGACTGAGTTTAAACGCAACATTGGTCCTCAACGTACGATCGAAATAATGGTCGACGAGCTGGAAGCCTTATACGTGGCTGCTTTTGAACGGTTGAAAGGCAACCTCAATCAATCTGCGATCAGATAAAATCGACCATACCTGCGGTTGACAGATAAGCAGTCGTTAAGATCTGCCGCGTGCTCAGGTATTAAGATTACCGAATGACATCAAGATCGATGAGAGTTTGCCTTATCTCGCGCGAGTACCCTCCGGAAACCGGTTGGGGCGGCATCGCGACATTCACCAGGCATCTTGCGCAGGGACTGAAAGAAATCGGTCACGACGTGGTCGTCGTGTCCCTTTCCAAAGACGTGGACAAAACAATAGATGACGATGGTGTGACAATTCATCGCGTCAGTCTTGGCTGGATTGAACGAGATTATTCTTCGATGAATTCGTGCATCCCTTACAGTCACTACGTTATGTCCGCGTCTATATCGATGTGGCGCAAGTTTTTGGAATTACATTCGGAGAAACCGTTTGATGTCGTCGACACTCCGGAGTTACTGGCAGAGGGATTTTTTCCTGCACTGACTCGAGTCTGTCCGCTTGTAATTCGGCTCTATACGCCACATTCGAAGTTCATCAAAGAAGGTCTGCATAACGTCACACCATCTTTCGATCATGAATTTATCGCTGCGATGGAACGAATCGCAATGACGTCGGCTGATGTTCTCACCTCTCCCAGTCTCGATCTGAGAGACTATGTCGCTGATGATTTGCAAATCGATGCTGAACAAATTCGCATCGTTAGGAATCCAATTGATCCGGATCAGTTTAGTCCGGAGGGAGAGCAAATACTGCCCCCGACCGAGAAGACGCGCATTCTGTTTGTCGGTCGATTGGAAGAACGTAAGGGCATCCAGTATTTGATCGATGCGGTTCCAATGGTGACGGCCAAGCATAAAAACGTTGAGTTCGTGATCATCGGTGATGACACCAAGAACGCAAAAGGTCAGAAGTCGGAACTGGACAAACTCAAGAATACGATCGAGAGAGACGGCACCGGGAAGTACTTTGAATTTATAAACAGAGTGCCTCTGGATTCGCTGCCGAGCTACTATCGATCGGCTGATATCTCGGTCGTGCCGTCGGTTTACGATAATTCGCCTTATACTTGTCTCGAAGCGATGTCTTGTGGTCGACCGGTGATTGGCACCGCCGGTGGTGGTACGAAAGAATACCTGTCGCACAATGAATCTGGCTTTATTGTTGAACCTAAAGATCCTAAAGCGATTGCTGACGCGATCAATACTTTGATCGAAGATCCGGCTCTGCGTAAGCAAATGGCCGAGAGAGCGCGCGCGCGAACGCTGAAGTATTTTCAGCGCCAGGAGATCGCCAGACAGACTGCGGAGCTCTATGAGTTGGCTGAGGAGCGTTGGGCCGCAAGTCAAAAAGCGATTGTGTACAAAAAGGCACCAGATGTAATCATGAATGATGCTTTGTACATGATGAAGACTTTCGACGCTCTGGTATTCGACACGCTGTATCGCTTTTCCTATAGATTCAGACTCAAGCACTGGCTCAATTTGTTGAAGAAACGACCTGGACTGTTCACTGCGAAAATTGCCTTGAAGTGTGCCAATGTAATGACCAGGCTGACCGGATCTCGTATCGGTCGCCTTAACGATTTTCAGTCATGGCTTGCAGCGGAGATCGGACGCAAAAGTATCGATCAGTCTCTGACTAAACTCGATCAGTCGCCGACACTTTAATTGACGTCCTCTCCGTCCTAAAGAACGGGAGATTCCTGGGTTTAGACAGCAACCTGTCTCAGCTCACCACCGGCGATCACGACGAGCCCCGCCGCTAGAATATTCTTCGCGGCATTTACGTCCGCGTTTTCGAGGTGTCGGCATTTGACACAGGCAAATATCGCCTGCGTTTGTCTGCTTCTTGGTGCTACATGACGGCATCTTGAGCATGTCCTACTTGTATTTACCGGATTGATTAAAATTACTGAGCCGCCATTCCATTCCTGTTTGTAGCTCAATTGACGCCGAAATTCGTACCAGCCTTGATCC
>Ga0163154_10001816_pt1 | contig 32287 bp, 30 predicted proteins | sample OliLakLV19MP9P1_FD_148649 | JGI IMG/M metagenome (GOLD analysis project Ga0163154, IMG submission 148649) | Freshwater microbial mat bacterial communities from Lake Vanda, McMurdo Dry Valleys, Antarctica - Oligotrophic Lake LV.19.MP9.P1 | ecosystem: Environmental > Aquatic > Freshwater > Lake >... | reverse complement strand
TAAGCCAGAAAATACGGACGCTTTGAACATCAGCATTTCGCTCATAAAAATTGCTGCTTTTGGACTCATCTTTGACGGAATACAACGTACTACAAATGGTGTTTTGCAAGGTTTGCAGGATACTCGAATTCCAGTACTGCTGGGAACTCTGACCTATTGGGGTATTGGCTTGACGACGAGCTACCTTCTGGGATTTCATACTCCTTTGTCTGGAGTAGGCGTTTGGATTGGGACATACCTCGGAATAGCGGCAGCATCAATCGCATATCTGTGGCGATTCCAGAGAATTATGTTGACGAAAAAATCGCTTCCTTTTGTTTAATCACTGACCAGTTAACGGTTAAATTGAGCGACAGATTTACTTTTGCTCTCAGCCAAAATATTACAACTTTGTCCGCTCCAATGATTTGTTATGCCCCGATCGCTTCTCAATTCTTAATTTTGGCGATCGCCCCAAAAATTTATCTTCTCAAAGTTAAGCCGTAGGGTGTGTCGCCATCGACAATCCTTCATCAACAGCGACAATCTCATGGCGACGCACCCTACGGCTACAGCTTTGAGGTTAAGATAGCGGCCTGTCCTCGATCGCAATATAAGGCTCACCGTGATTACCCGTATAGATTTGAGTCGGGCGATAAATGCGGTTTGTCTCTAGCTGTTCCTTCCAGTGAGCTAGCCAACCGGCAACCCGGGCGATCGCAAAAACTGGCGTAAACAAATCCGTCGGAATTCCCATTTTCCGATAAACCAGACCCGAATAGAAATCTACATTAGCATAAATTCCTTTGTGAGCCAATTTCTCCTCAACTACTTCTTCCAACTTGACAGCAATGTCGTAATAATCGTCGTGTCCGAAGTTTTCAAACAACTGTTCCGCTAACCCTTGGAGAATAGTTGCTCTCGGATCTTTCACCTTATAAACCCGGTGTCCGAATCCCATGATTTTGTCCTTATTTGCAACGCTCTTCTCGACAAAAGCCCGCACATTTTCTACCGAACCAATTTGCTCCAACATCTCAATCACTTCTTCATTCGCTCCCCCGTGCAGAGGCCCTGCCAAAGTGCCAACTGCTGAAGCAATCACCCCGTAAGGATCTGTCAGAGTCGAAGCTGTTACCATTGCCGAAAATGTAGAGGCATTGATTGTATGTTCGGCGTGCAGAGTCAGACAAACGTCAAAAATGTTAGCTAACAGCGGATCTGGTTCTCGCTCGTTTAGCATATAAAGAAAGTTAGCCGAGTAGTTCAAATCATCCCTTGGCCGCACTGGATCATTTCCCCGCCGCATTTGTTGAAACGCCGCCACCATTGTCGGAATTTTGGCTAGCAGCCGCACTACAGCTTCTCGAATGTATGCTGGGTTAGCCAGAGCTCGGCGCGAGTAGAACAAACCCAAGGCCGCTGCTGAAGCTTGCAGCGCGTCCATGGGATGTCCTCTTTCAGGAAAGCATTTCATCATGTCCCGGATGCGATATTTGATCCGGCGGTGATAGCGAATTTCATGCTCGAAAGCTGCTAGTTCTTCCTGAGTCGGAAGTACCCCCCAGATTAATAAATATGAAGTTTCCACAAAGGAACTTTTTAGTGCTAGTTCCTCGATGCTAATCCCGCGATATTCTAGCACCCCTTTTTGTCCATCGACGTAACTAATACTGGACAAGGTAGCGGGAACACCTTCTAAACCTGGTTTGAATTCGCCGACGACCATTGCGATACCGTTTTGTGTGAGTTCAATCTACTAAAAGTACATTACCAGAAACGAAGATAGTGTCACAGTCTTGACAAATAATCATTTAATTGGGGTTCAGAAACCGGGTTTTTCAACAGACAGCCCGATCGCACCGCTGCGTATTGTCCCCCCCTCAAATCCGGTTTCGCCGTCCCAGAATGCCGGTTTAAGAGGGCTGGCGCGTCCTGTTAATGTCGGGGCGGTTCGCTGTTTCTAGGAGAGCAAAAACTTGGGCGCAGTTAGCCAAAACATTTGGCTGCGGCCCACTGGGGAGCCGGTTTCCGGGAGGATTAAGCCGATGATACCTGCTTTTTTGAGAATCAGGGCATCTTGCGATCGCCCCCAAAGCAAAGTTTCTGCCCAGTTGGCTAAGTCTGGTTGATGTCCCACTAGGGCTAAGCTGCGGTGGCCGGTTTCCTGCCACTGCTGATACCACTCCAGCCAGTTGTGGATGTCTCCTGATGGTGCAAGGGTGGCGGATGCTTCTATTTTGGAACTCAAACCGACTGTTTGCAGGATTTGGGCGGTTTGCTGCGCGCGCAGTAGGGGACTGGTGAGAATCAGGTCAAACTGAATTTCGAGTTCGTACAGCCGTTGGGCGATTTTTCGGGTTTTACGATCGCCCTCTTTAGTCAGCGGGCGTTCTGAGTCTGTATCATATTCTTCGGGCTCGGCTGCAATACCGTGGCGGATCAGATATAAATGCACTGTGGCAGTCCTTTTTAGAGCTGTGCGATCGAACTTATGGGTGAAGTTTGGCGAGATCGACATCTTTTGCCTATTCTACAACTGTATTGAAATCTGGCACCGTCATCGGGTTTGCGCTTTTGTAGCGATCGCGCCCTTGTCGTTTCGCATCATACAATGCTCGATCGGCGAGGGCAACGAGTTCATCCGGTGATCTTTCCGCAGTGGGAATCACAGTTGCAATTCCCATGCTAACGGTCACGATCGCGCTCACATCAGATTGCTCGTGAGGGATTGCCAAATCTCGGATTGCCTCTCGGATCGACTCAGCAACCGCGATCGCCCCTGCAGCATCCGTATTCGGCAGGATAGCAGCGAATTCTTCGCCCCCGTAGCGCACAAACAAATCGGCGGAACGTTTAACCGCGGCTGCTGCGGCTTTCGCGACTTTCACCAAACAAGTATCCCCAGCTTGATGTCCGTAGAAATCGTTATATCGCTTGAAATAATCTACATCCAACATAATCAACGAAAGCTGTTGTTGGCCCTGCATCAGTCGGTGCCATTCTAACTGCAACCGCTCATCAAAACAGCGGCGGTTTGCTACTTGGGTTAACCCATCTGTCGTAGCAATTAATCTTTCTTGTTCCGCCCGGTGTCTGAGCATCTCCTCGGCCCGCTTGCGTTCTGTAATATCAGCAAAAGTTGTTACTACCCCATAGGGTTGAGACTGATTCATTTGGAACAGCGGTTGAGAATTAATCGAAATCCAAGTCAGCGTTTTATCCGATTTGTGAATGCCCATCACCACATTTGATAGCGGTTTTCCCGTCTGTAGGGTGATCATTGCCGGATGCTGTTGGCCGGGGAAGGGAGAGCCATCTTCCTGAACGGTTCGCCAGTCTAAATCTATGGATCTACGCCCCATCATTTGTTCGGGGGTCAGCCCTATAATCCTTTCGGCACTAGCATTACAGGTAGTAATTTGTCCATCTGCTAGCTGAAGTACGACGCCTTCTGTCATGCTCGCAATCACAGAACGATACCGTTGCTCACTTTCCTGTAATTGACTCAGGAGAATGTTTTTGGCATCAAACTCTGAAGCCAGATGCAGGCTGCTTGCCAGAAACCCAGCCATCAGTTGTAAGGTCTGAATATCTGACTCTGTAAAGGCAAAGGGCGTAGCTGAAAGCACTTTTAAGACGCCAACCCGATCGTCCTGATAGAACAAGGGAACAACCACCAGTGACCGAATACCAATGCGCTGACAGGCAGACTGATCCACCCGTGCATCGGTTTCTGAATCATCGCAAAGCATGATTTGGCCGGTCGCAATACATTTTCCCGATAAACTTGTCCCTACTTTCATCCGTAATCCAACATAGGCGCTGGCGATACCGCTGGCTGCCCGATACACCAACTCATCCCCTTCCAGCATTTCAATCACTGCTCCATCGGCGCGGGTCAAATCTTGAGTTCTGTCTGCAATCACGGCCATGACTGCATTGAGATTGGGATTGCGGATGGCGATTTCCTGTTGGGTAGCAATCACTCTACTCAGACGCTCGAACTCTTGTTGCAATGCTGCTTCTGCTTGCTTGCGATCGGTGATATTTTTCATAAAGCAGTAATGCCCGATCGATCGCTCCTGCGAGTCGTAGGCAGCCAACATCACCAATTGCTTGTAAAAAATCGAACCATCTTTCCTGATACCCCGCGCCTCAACCTCCACTCGGCCCTCCGCTAGCATTTTTTGATAAGCGGCCATCATCCTGTCGCAGTCTTCGGGATGAACTGTTTTCTGCCAATTCATACCAACCATTTCTTCAGGTTGATAACCCTCTATATTGGCGTAGGCTTGATTAACGGTGATGTACCGTCCGAAAATATCCAGCCGCGAGATGCCCTCAACGGCATTAGCAAGAGCTGTACTCAATTCTCTGAGTTCTGTTTCTGCAAGCACCAGATGCGTAATATCTTGGGATGTACCAAACAACCGAATGACTTTTCCCTCTGCATTGAGTTGGACCTGTCCTCTGGCTTCGGTATGGCGGATAGAACCATTCGGGCGCAAAACTTTGAGGCGCAATAGATAAGGCTCTCCGCCAGTGAGCGCTCGTTGAACTACCATCTGTAGCTGTTCGGCACTTTCGGGATGGTAAATCCGCAGGTTTTCTGCATAGGTAGGTTCGCCCAGGGCCCTGTCGCGTCCCAAAATCTCGAATAGTTCGGGAGACCAGGTAATTTTACCCGTAATCACGTCCCATTCCCAGCTACCGATGTGGGCAACCCGCTGGGCTTCTGACAACCGGGTTTCACTCTTTTGCAGGGCTGTTTCTGTCTGCTGGCGGTCGGTAATGTCCTTTTCGTTCACGAGCAACATCGGGTTGCCTGTTACCGTGTCGTTGGTACACCGCACGTCCATCCCATGCCAGCGAATCCCCGCCAGAGTAATCACTTGAGCCTCAGCACTAAAGACCTCACCGGACTTGAGAACTGCCATTGCTCGCTCTCCTACCTGAGAGTCAACAAAGTGGCTCACAAAAGCATTGTCTGTCACAGAGCGAGGGTGCAGCGCATCCCCGTAACAGCGCAAGGCGGCGGGGTTTTGCAGCAGCGGCACACCTTCGAGGGTGTACAGCGAAACCATCAGCGTGGTGTGTCGGATTGCCTCGATCGATCGCAGGGTTTCCGCCTCGATTTGATCAGCGGTTTCGACCTTACCCTCGACCAGGATGGCCAAATCCCCGCTATCAATCCTGATGCCAGAGCACCGACAGCAGACAGAAACGGGCTCACCTCCCGGATAAAACGTCCACTGATCGGACAAGGTTTGGCCTTGCTCAAACTGCTGCAGATAGCTCTGCAAGCGAATCCGAGTAGACTCTGACAACATATCCCTAAAGTTGCGGCTTGCGAGTTGCTGGCGCGTCGAAGCATCCCACAGGTACAAGGATGCTTGGTTTGCCCACCGGATTTGCCAATCCTCAATATCAAATATCCAGATCGGGTTTTGCAACAAGTCAAAGGCTTTGAGGTGGACAATATCCCCGCTCAGGGAACAGGCAAACTCTGGTTGTAGACAATTTTGATGATTGACTCTTGGGACGCTTTCTGTGCTAATCGCAGTTTGATTCGGTTCTGTTTCGAGTTCCGGCGGTTGGTTTAGCCCCAGCACCGGGCGGTGAGATTCCAGATGCCACATCCTCAACCCAATGTGCATTGCAACCTGTTGCAGGATCTGAACGTCGAGAGGTTCCCACTGACGCGGACTTCGGCAGTGATGAGCAATCAACAGTCCCCAAAGCTTCGGAGATTGCTGCTGTTGGCCATCTAGCAAGATTGGCGCAACTAAATTTGCCTGAACTTGGATGCGCGAGAGCAATTCGACATCACAAGCTTGAAGATCACCGCTGTGAATATCAGAAATGCTGCTCGTGTGTCCGTGGCTGTAACGCTCTACCCAGGTGGCTTCAAAGCAAGGATCATAAATCTGTTTTCCTAGGGTTCGCGGCCACTGGGCATCAATCGATTCCGCAAATACTACGCCATCTCTATGTGGTAGGAAGCGATAAATAATCACGCGATCGGTTTGCAGCAGCACCCTGGTTTCTTCTACCGCACATTGCAAAATTGTCTCCAGATCCCCGAACTCGTTGAGTTGAAGTGCAATTTCTGAAACTTTTTCTATAATTTTCTCTAATGACCAAGAGAAAGTCTGTTTTGTAGACATCTCCGTGTTCCTTTTTTTATGAAGCTATTTTATACTATTCTAACCCGCGACTAATAAATATAATAATTTGTTTTAAATCGTAGCAACTCGTTGTTTTGTTTAGGAACGAAGCCAACACTTTATGTGGGAAGCAAGACTTTTTTGAAATACTACAATTCCTTTATGTGAGTTAGCAAACAATTTATATCTCCCTCTCTATTTGGCTTATTGTACCGCGCTTTTTTCTAAAAAGTTAGCGAAATTTTCCTGCACAAACTCGAACAATTTGTGATTTATTTAGCGAATTTATAGGAAAATAGAAAAAAAGCTAAACATACAGCGTATTCCAGGTTGATGAAGTGTAGGGATACGGCGAAAGCCTTTGTCCATAAGGGGATACAACGATCTGGCGGGGACTTCATAAACGTGGAATTTGCTGTATAAAATTGTTATCATTTAAGAATTAGGTAGTGAAGTTTAGTAAACTAGATAAAACTAAGTTGGCTCCGAAACCTGGGTTTTTAGCAAAATACTTCATTGCATCCCTTCACAATAGTTAAAAAAACGGTTTCTTGGGTGTGTATTTTTGGGAAATTGGGAGAAAATTTATTGTTGTTAGTCCTGGACGGAGCAACCATTTTTTTTAACCCCTTTACTTCGTTCAAGCCCTCAATAAGAGTTAAAAAACCCGGTTGATGAGAGTTGGAGTGCGTCGATGACTGATTGTCAAGTTGAGATTCCCGGAATGAGAAAAAAACACGGCAACACCTGGTAGCAACCGGCTGTCGAAAAGCGATCGCATTCCCAGGCTGTTGCTGGAATCAAGACCGCACCTAAAAACTCCTGAGTTAATGATCGTAAACAGGATTGTCTTTCGGACTAATTAAATTTAGCAATTTTTGCTTAATCTGAGCATCAAATACTTCCCATTTCAGCCTTGCATAATCGCTCTTCTCATTCCCGCCGGAAAGAAATCCCACCGGAATTTCAAAACCTCCCGCTTGACTTCTGCCCCCACCAAAAAAGCGTCCTTGAGCATCTTGACCGAAGGCTTCTTTAATAAATTCGTCGGGATCGAGAGTAAGTTTATTAGTTCGCAGCGAGCCAATTACTACTTCAATTTCTTCGTCTTTGTCGTGAACAATTGCGTAGACAACTGCTGTGTGTACGTTCTCTTCTGTTACTAAAAAGTCCGCCGCTTGGGGAATAGAATCCCGATCGTCATAGCGGAGGTAGCCGATGCCTGCGATCGAAAAATTGTTCTGGACGGTGCGGTGTTTGAGCGATCGCTCGATCGCATCCATCACCCACTTAGAACGAGACGACTGTAACACTGCATTCAACAACTGCGGGTCATAAAAACGGCTCAAATAAGCCGCAGCTAAAAAGTCCTCCTCCTGAGCTTGTCTGAGGGCGATCGTATCCGATCGCAAACCGTGCATCAAAGCTGTAGCGCACTTGATGTGCAGACTGACGCTGGCGTCGAGAGTTAGGAGTCCAGCCTGTAAATACTCGGCAAAAATCGTGGCTGTAGCGCGGATTTGAGGGCGCAAATCGGTAAATTCTGCGTTCATTTCCCCCTGCAAATTGTGATGATCGATGACGGCGGCGATCGGAACTCCAGCCGCTAAAATATACTCGGTTAAGTTACAAGTCGTCCCTTGATTGTCGATGAAAGCGCAGCCCTTAAACACTGACAAATCCTTAGTTTTTACTGTTTCCAGCGTCCACCGCTGCAACGGCAACCCTGTCAATTTAACTAAGGCAATGTTTTCTTGGTGACTGAGGGCGCCGGCGTAGATAATCTCGCATTGGATATCATACTGTTCGGCGATTAATTTGTAAGTCCAAGCACTTGAAAGTGCGTCGGGATCAGGAAAATCTTGCAGCAAGATTAACTGGCGAGTGCCTTTGTGCCGATCGAACATTTGGCGCAATTGCTCGACTTTGCGATCGTGCAATTCCTCGCGGGGACGGCCGCGATTCTCTTCCGAAGCAACTTCGGCTTTGCTGCGCCGTTTCCCGGGCGCACTCACTGCGGGTACAACCTCGCTGCTGGTATCAAGTTCAGCTTCGCGGTTGCCGGATGTTTCATCGGAATTGTTAGGGGGATGGTCTTTCATCGTTGAAAATTAACTATTTAACTATTTCAGGATTTGCGCGACATTCGATCTTAAACCCGGTTTCTTTGTAGATGCCTGTTTGTCAAAGCCCATACTTTTTACGAGAAACCGGATTTAAGAGCATAAATTCTCTCTTTAACTTTTTACCTCATGCAGAGAGTGTGCGTTGCGAGGAAGGAAGCAATCTCAGAAATCAGAACTTCCACAAAAAACCCCCGCGCTTGCGCTGACAGGGGTTTTAAAGGCCTATTACATATTTTTGCCATTCTTTGTGCATACCGCTCTTAACGTGTTTAGTGACTTCAAAATAAAGACCGCTGTGAGGTTTCCTCGGCGGATAGCGCAGCGGCATTCCCGCTTCTTTTGGCGTGCGGCTGCCTTTATTGACATTGCAGCGCACGCAAGCGGTGACGAGGTTTTCCCAACTGTCGCCTCCTCCGCGCGATCGGGGAATTACATGATCGAGGGTTAAATCGTCCCCCGTATAACTACAGTATTGACAAGAGTGTGCATCCCGGTGCAAGATGTTCCGGCGGGTCAGCGGAATATCCTTATAGGGAACTCGGACGTAATGCCGCAGTCGGATCACAGTTGGTAGCGGGAAGTTGGGCGCAATAAATTTCCCGTTGTGTTCTACCTGTTCTGCTTTTCCTTTCAGCAACAAAACTACCGCCCTTCGCCAATTGGTGATGTTAAGGGGTTCGTAGGAGGCGTTCAGCACCAGAACATTGCCCATTGTTGATTATTAAAGAGAATATTTTTTTCGATGTTAACACAGGTTCCACTTTAGGTGGGACGGCATCAGGAACAGCGAGGCGATCGCAAAAAACGCTGAAAAACCACTCCTTTACCCTATACCTTCGCGCCTGCGCCCCCTCTAGCTGCACGTATTTTCTGCCGTCCGTGTTTGTCAGCAAGCTTTTTTCCCTGAGTTTTGGTATAGATGAGGCCAGTGTGTGCGATCGCAAAAATTTGCAGAATAAATTTTATTTTTTTCTCTAAATGCCTAATCTTCCCGGCAACAAACAGTTTAACTTTTTAGACTATTAGTAACCTTAAATGAAAAAGCTTATTACTGCTCATGGAATTTCGGCTCTTAAAGTCAGCTTTTAGCGCGTCAATTATTGCCCTTGTTGCTGCGATTTTAGGAAACAGTCCCGCCTTTGCCCAAACGCCTTCATTCTTCTGCGGCGCTGCTGGCGGCTACCCAGCTACAATTGCTGTCCAACAAGGCAAAAATATTCCCGTTATTCTGTGGCTAGCTGATAACTATTTCAATGAATCCGGAGAAGACGCGATTACTCGGTGCACCAGAGTCTCGGGAATTCTCAACAACTCGCAACCGCAAGGAAGCTGGGAGAATATTGTCACAGCAGGTGCATCGTCCACCGGTCAACTAATTATTTGTGCAGCTAATCCTCAAGACGGTTCCTGTAGATTATTATATCAAGTACCCAAAGGTCAAAATCCCGAACAAGCCCGACAAGAACTCTTAAAAAGAGTTACAAATCCTAATGTAAGTGTTTCGCCTGTTAAGGTAAATTAATTGCGGGTAGGGACGCGCGATCGCCCATTGGTGTTAATTTTCTGCGCGCTTTCCCACTTCCTTCTACCTTTTACTTTAACTGGGAATTCTCGACAAACTGTTTGCCACATTCCTTACAGAGATAGCATTGTTTGCTCCTTCGATAACCGTTTTTAGATAACTGTTCAGATCGACAATGGGGGCATTTCATTACTTTCATTACATCCGGCGACCGCTTGTCCCCGACATACGGCTCTAAATACGACACCAACAAGTTCTCAATCTGCTGCATCAATTGTTGGCGATACTGGCGATCGTCCTGGCGAAGTGCCGATAAAATGACAGCATTACTGCTGTGAACGCAAACCTCTGCTAGCAGGTTGCATTGCGCCTCGCTCAGGGTGGAATTTCTCTGCTGCAAAAGACTCGCCATAAAGTCGATCGCTTCCTGAGTCATGCTTTCATCGATCGACTGGAAAATATTCCGATCCAAAAAAAACTGCACGAAAACCACTCGCGATACGGGTTGCTCAAATATCTCTGCCACAGCAGTGACAAGGGCATGGATTATTTGGGCCAGGGGTAATTGGATAATTTCTGGCGTACCTGTCTGCGCCCACATCGCCTTCACTCGATCGGCATGACGTAACTCCATCGCGTGAAAAATGGCAGCTTTATCGGGAAAAAACTGATACAAAGAACCAATTGCCGTCCCAGCTTTGGCAGCAATGAGATGGGTAGTAGCCACTTCGTAGCCTACCTCGTCAAAAACGGCCGCCGCCGCATCCAGAATTTTTTCGACTCGTTCCTTACCTCGCTGTTGTTTGGGTTGACGGCGAAGATTTCTTGACAAATGCGAATATTCTGTCATATATTAGAAACGCGACAAATCTTTCACAATTTTATATCTAGCGGAGAACCTTATGCAGTCTATGCTTCCCGGTGCGCCTTGGTTATTAGCGCACAAGTCTATGCTGGCAGTAAATCAACCTGAAAAAATTTCTTTGTACGGTAATGACTACGCGATGTGGAAGGATGCGGCTGGAGATATCCACGCCTTACCCAATGCCTGCCCGCACATGGGGGCAATGCTATCAGAGGGATGGTGCGAAGTCGAAAGCGATGGCAGCAGCGTTGTTGCCTGTCCATTTCATGCGCTGAAATTTGATAAATCTGGCTGTACTGTTTTGCCGGGATCGAATAAGAAAACATTACCTCTATTGGAACCTTTAGAGTTAATTATTCAAGGAGATTTTATCTGGTCTTACGGGCAGTACGAGCCCAAAATAGCTATTCCCACCGTGCTGAATGAAATTGCTAATAGTTACGACTTGATCGGACATACCGCAAACAGAAGTGTTGAGACAAATTTACTCACCATGCTGCTGAATATGCACGACTACAATCATCAAAACGGCACTCACCGAGACTTATTTCGGATTACCGAGGTGCAATTTCATCAATTTATCGATAACGGGCATCAATCCCATGCGTTTTACGATATGCCCACAGCCCCCTACAGTTTGACAGAAAAGCTGAGGAAACCGGACTTATTTCTGCTGCCTACTACCATTAAGGCGCATTTGGAAAATCATTTTCCATCCCTAGTGATTTTTCATGCAGAAATGCCTTTGGGTAAAGCAGCGCAGTGTCACCTCTTTATACCAGAAGCAGCAAATCGGACGCGAACTTACATTTTACTTTTTGGTAAAGCCTCGCATCCTGCTTTTAAGTTTTTTGGCAGCACGTATCTGAAGTTTGGGAAAGTTGTAGTAGATCAAGATGCGGATATTCTCGGAAAAATTTATCCAGATTCACCTCAGAAAATTAAACTCAACAATGAAGTGGGTATGGATTGGGTAAGACGTAATTTTGCCAGCTTTCCTAATGTAGGTTCACCTAACCTCTCAAAGTGAATCATGATTTACGCAAAACCTCTCTAGTCATTAATCATTAGTCATTAGTTAGATTTCCCTAATTGCAGATAGTTGAAACTCTGGTAAAATACTTCGGTTGACTGCTGAGAAAATTGCAGCTTTGCTTCAGCAATTCTTCCAACCCTTCAACCTGCCTCAGCCAGACAGTGCCGTTGCTTCCAGCTACAGCAATTTGCTTTCCGTCTCGACTCCAACCGACACTAACAACATTCTCCTCAAACTCAAATTGAGCAACCTGCCGCCCCGCTAAATTCCACAGCCGCACTGTTTTGTCAATTCCCACTGTAGCCAGCCTTTCTCCGTCTGGACTAAAACTAATTGATTTGGCATCAAAATGCAAGGTTTGAAATTCATTAATTAATTTTTTTTCTGACAGGTTCCACAGCCCGACTTTGCCGTTCAATGTTACTGTAGCAAAGCGAGGCTGCTGTTGATCTGGACTGAAACTAATCCCAATTGCCTGAACCGGCAATGTTTTTTTCAGTTGTCCCGACAAATTCCAAATTCGCACTGTAGATTTGCCATCTAAAGTCGTTATGAAATCGCCGTTTGGGCTAAAATTTACGCTTCTCACTAAGCCGTTGTGACCTGGGAGTTTTAGGCTCGATGATATTAATTTTGGCAGTTTTGACAACTTCCAAATTGCAGCACTGCTGTCTATTCCTGCCGCAGCCAAAAACTTTCCTTCGGGACTAAAACTGATACTGGTAACAGAGCCTTGAATTCCTTTCACTTGAGAAATATTTTTACCTGATAAATTCCATAATTTAACTGTGCTATCCCTTCCTGCGGTAGCTAAAAATTTCCCGTCTGGGCTAAAGTTTACCATATTAACTGACTGCTGCCCAGCTTTCCATTCAGCAATTTTCTGCCCGGAAAAGTTCCAAATCCGAACTCTACCGTCTATGCCTGCGGTTGCCAGAATTTGTCTGTCTGGGCTAAAACTGATGCTGGTAACTGCACCTACATGAGCTTGCCAATTCATCTTTCTTTGCGAAAGCAATGATTCTTTAATCGGCTGTTGTTCACTAATTTTATCGAGAATTATTTGTAAGGCTAACAGCGGTCTAGTTGCCGGGTATTGTTCTAGCTTGTGTTTGTTTTCAACCAAGGTTTTTAATTTTTTGCCCGAGGCGATCGCCCTCAATAAAGCTTCTGATAAAGCTTCGCTATTTTCTGTCTTTTGAGAGACAGCCAACAATAAAGCATCGCTGCCATTTTGTTCGATTTCAATACTTGCTTGTGCTAGTTTAAACCGCTGGTAAGCGAGAGTTGAAAAGCCGATCGCCGCCAGTAACGATGCTGCCAGTACCGCAGAACCGATGCCGATCCACTGTTTGGCTTTTTGTTTGGCAGAGTCAGCTTCAATCCAAGCTTTTTCGGCATCGCAGACAGCTTTTTTTGTTTCTAGTGTAGCTGAACGCAGCAGTTGATTTTGGGCGCTCAAAATAACTTTCTGGCTGGCAGTCAAAAATTGAAAATCTTCGTTTCTCAAACTTTTTTCGGCCGCCCAAACTAATGCTGACTGCAAATCATCCCCTTGCAACAGTTGGGAATCATCTTCACAGCTAGAATTTAGCCATAGTTTGATCGCTTCCGAGTAAGGCGATAGTTTTTCTAATTTTTCTTCAATTAATTCTTTGTTAAATACAGCTTGATAAATAGGATTAGAAATTGTTAATTTTTCCCCGCGCTTAACGATTAATCCGCTTAATCGCAACTCCATTTGTTCGGCACTACCATCGGGGACAATTTCAGTTTGTTCTAAAATTTGCTGATACAATCCCAGTCTCCTGACAATGCGCTGGTTTTCTTTGAAAAGCCGATCGCGAATTGTGGACAAATGTTCTGGGACATCCTGAGATTCCCAATTCTCCACTATTTTCAAGCGCACTACTTCCTCAACCCACGCTTTAGAAGTGTTAATTTTATCTTTTTCCCCCTCTTGGCAACGGGCGGCTGCATCTTCCTCCCCCCCTTGGCCACGGGCGGCTGGGGGGGGTAAATTCGGCATTAATTGTGGGTTTTCCAGCAGGAGTTTGCACAGCTTTTGAGTCAAAAAAGGCTGCCCACCCGTCCAATACAAAACCTCTCTCAAAACTTCCCCAGATTTGTCTGTGAGCTCTGCTAACCCCGCTGCTAGCGGTTGAGCTTCTGTTTCGTCAAAACCAGTTAATTCGATCGCCTTGCCAATATTAAAAGGAGTATTGCTGCTGGCATTTTGCTTGCGGCACAAATCCGTCGGCGATGCTACACCTAAGAGGGCCCAAGTTAGGCGATCGAACTCTGAATTGTTGGCGCGCTTGTTGTAGCACGATCGAATTAAGGCTAAAAAATCGTCGGCGGGAAAATCTAGGGCGAGAATGCTGTCGATTTCGTCAATAAAAATAACAATGTTGCTGGAAATGTTGGGTAACAGTACGGTTTCGATGAATTCGCTCAATCTTTGAACTGGGGTTAAAAAATTGCGATCGCGCCACCAAGTCCGCACGTTGACAATATCCGACAGGTTAAAGTTATTTTCGAGAATGCGTAGCAAGCCAGCATACCACTGTTCGGGAGTGACGCCGCGGTTGCCAATTTCCGAAATGTCGATCGCAGCACAAGCAATTCCCTCATTTCTCAGCCGCTGAATTGTCCGCACCTGCAAGCTAGATTTGCCCATTTGCCGGGAATTCAAAACATAGCAAAATTCCCCGGCTTTCAATCCGTTATAAAGGTCGTCGTCGGCTTGCCGCTTCACATAATTGGGAGCGTTATTGGTGAGACTGCCGCCGACTTGATAGTAACTCGGTTTTGTGGTAAACTTCATATAAGTTATTCGGCGGTTTAAACCGCTCCTTGTCAAACAAAGTCCGCCTTCGCGGACTGAAGAAGTGAGGCGGTATTAAAGCATAATTCTGTATGATAAATTGTAGCACAATACAGCATGAAAACTGATTGGACTGGATATCACCAAGAGAAAGACCAGTTAAGAGCAGAAATTTGGTCTTTGCTGAAGCACCAAGCCGCATCTATTGGCGATCCTTTTGGTCATATTCCCAACTTTGTCGGTGCACAGTTGGCGGCCGAAAGATTGGCAACTTTACCAATATGGCAACAAGCAAAAACGATTAAGTGCAATCCAGATTCGGCGCAAATTCCGGTACGGATGCGAGCTTTGCAAGATGGAAAACGCCTGTATATGGCAGTACCGCGATTGACAGACGATCGCTGTTTTGTTGAGTTGAATGCTGAGGATTTGCAGGGGCAAAATATATCAATTGCCGAAAGTGCGATCGCCCGCAAAGCACTTGCTTGCGGAAAATTGGTAAGTTTTGCAGAAATGGAGCCGATTGATTTAGTAATAGTCGGCTGCGTAGCAGCAGGACGCCACGGTGGAAGAACCGGGAAAGGTGCAGGTTTTGCGGATTTGGAATTGGCTATGTTGCAGGAATTCGGGTTAGTACAAATCGATACGCCAATTGTCACAACAGTGCATCCTTTGCAAATAGTCGAAGATTTGCGTTTACCAATGCAAGCTCACGATTGGGCCCTGAATTGGATTGTTACTGCTGAGGAGGTAATTGAGACTAATACAATTTATCGGCGTCCAATTGGGTTAAACTGGGATAGTATACGGCCGGAACAGTTGGAACAAATTCCAATTTTGCGAGAAATTGTAGGGGCGGGTTCAGCGTAGGATTTATGAGAAAAGCCAGTAGATAAGTGCAAAACCCGCCCTCCCCATGTAATGTTCATTTGTAAATTTCAATCCCAATCAAGGCAAAATAGCATCTACAGCGATCGCCCCAATTTCTATCCCTTCAATAATAATCGGTATAACAGCCGATCGCCCGAAATCCAACCTTTGACTATAATCTGGCTGCTCAACTTCAACAAGAGGTTGAGAGTACATCTCCACCTGTTCTTCCACAAGATTCACAATCCAATAAATCGCAATTCCAGCGCGGGCATAAATCCGTTTTTTTACAGTTCGATCGCGCTGAAGCGTCGTATCTGATACTTCAATAATCAGGGCAATATCTTCAGCACCCGGATGCCGATCGAGATACTGTCGCGTATCCCCTCGAACAACCACTATATCAGGTTCTGGTTCGCTGTTAGATAGCGTAATCGGTTCTTGAGAATCGACATACCAACCACGGGGTAAAATATTCTCTAAAGCTGTTCTGACAAGACGAGTTGTGACTCGATGCGGTGGATTTTTGGGCATTTTGAAAACCAGCCAACCTTCCAGCAATTCTACAGAGTCATCATCCGTGAGAATGCCAGCTTGAATTATCGCATGATACTGCTCGATGCTCAAGCGTAAAATCAGATCGTTCGGAATTGCTGCGACGCTTTCGACGGGCGACATAACTGTATGGGCGAGTTGATTATTGTCTTATTTTACTGTTTATTTAACGAACCGCGAAGGCGCGTTAGGCGAAGCCGCGCGTAAGCGCTAGGACGCGAAGTAAGAAAGAAGAAGAAGAGTCAGAAGGTAATTTCATAATATATCTACTTTGTGGTGAACACGCGCCATGCAATGAAAGCAATAAAACCTAGATAACTAAACACGGCGATTCAATCTAGCCAATTATCGGAAGTTATCAAAAAAACATGGTTCATGGGTATCATTCACCTGATTATTACTTACAGCACTTACGCACCAAATTTTACCCGATCGCGCTCAAGTGCGATCGAAAATATTGCCGATACAGTTCGCACCTCGGCACGCACTCGTTCCCCTGCAACTTCACCAACCCCAAACTATCCAATTTAAACGCCTGCATCGACTTTAATTGAACAGGAATGTCCGCCGCTGCAATCTCTCTCATTCCCTCCGCTAACTCTGGATATTCTTCTAAATTCCACAGTTGGCGGCGCAGGTGGTCGCTATAAATTCCCGCATCGCTGGTAGCAGTTTCTTTTAATTCATCAAGCGTCAAATCCGATCGCGAAATGTGATATAATGCAACTCGCACTAAATACGGATGTCCGCCGACAATTGCCATCAATTCCTCAACTTCTGCTTCCGACCAATTCAAATTATGGCGCGCTGCTAAATCTTGTATTTGCTGAGAATTGAATTCTGGCAAATCTACGGGCAGTCCGACGTTGAAAGGCGATTGATTGATGTTCATTGGGATGTAAACTTCGGTGGAGTGAACTACAATTAATCGCAGTTTTTTCCAGATGTCGCGCCGCTTCGATTCTTCGTGCCACGCCCGCAGCAGTCCTAAAAAGTCTTCGGCAATGTCGGGATATTGAAAAACGCGATCGATCTCGTCTAATCCTAAAATTAAAGGACTGTCGATTTGCGGTAAAATGTATTTTTCAAAGTAATCTTTGCAGTTGACTTTGCTGCCGAAAATCTCGTCCCAATAATCATCTAATTGATTGGCTAAGTGCAACTCGCGGCCGACGTAAGCGCAAAACCACTTTAAGAATTTATCTAAGTTGGCGAATACGGCTTTATCTACTAACTGAAAAGTTAGTGGCACGGTGCAATAGCCTTGACGAGCTCCGTGATGCAAAATTCTTGCCATCAAGGAAGTTTTGCCCATTTGTCTTGGTGCTTTGATTCTAATTAACGCGCTGGGCTGCACAATAGTTTGATAGCAGCGTTCTTCGATGGGCTGGCGTTCTACATAAAATTGAGAAGCGACATCGACTTGTCCTCCCGGTAATTCTGGTTCGGCGGCGGGTAGAGGTATTTCGTCGTTGCTAATTTCTAATAGCTGTTTTTGTGTTAAATCTTCTGTTTCTTCTATGACTGGTGCGGGAGTTTCTGCTAGCAAGTTCAGAACTTCTTCGATAATAATTGGAGTGTCTGCTGTAGTTTTCCATTCCCTCTGTTTGATGCGGTACAGATAGCCCCGCAAGTCGTGATTTAGAGGCGCGTTCAGGGGAAAGCCGACGCGGATGGGGAGAATTATTGGTTTCTTGTCAGGGCGGGAGTCTTGGAGTTCTTTTGCTTGCTGAACTTGATATGTTAGTAGTTCGCTTTGGTTTCCCGTTGGCGGCAACAGTAACAGCAAATAATCGCATTCTTGGAGGAAGAAATTAATGCGATCGAACCAATTATCTCCTAATCTAATGTTATTTTCGGCTGTGAAAACTGTATGACCGATCGCGCTTAAGGTCGTTTCTAGCTGTTTTCCCAACTCGCGATCAGGTTCGGCGCTGCGATAACTGACAAATACTTTAACAATTCTGCTGCTGGTAGCTGTTTCTCCAGCTAGTGGCGAATTGTCCAGCTCGTCTAAATTTTCCGGTTCCTCAAGTTTAGCCGATCGATGGTCGCTAGCAGCCAGAGTCATTTCAAAAGCCGCGAACAACTGGCGAATTTTACTCAAATCCGCACCTTCTCTACCCTGCTTAATTTTGCTGACTGTATCGATACCAACGCCAGACTCGGCCTCGATTTCAGTCAGAGTACCTCTAATGTTATATCGGTCAGACCATTCTTGGAGCGCCTCGTTAAGTTTCTTTAAGCCAGAGGCAGTGAGAATGCGACCGCGATCGCGTTTTGACTTGAGCACTTCGCTTGCAGTGAAAGGGGAACGAATCTAGAAATTTTAACGCCTTAAGTTCCTATTTTGGGGGATTTTAAGGAAGATAATCAGCCAGCCGGAATTTAAGGAATTTTACTTGGGGAGGTTTTTTGGGCGATCGACTCCTCAAACTCTGTCCTGATAACGGCTTCAACAGTTGAATATATTTGAGGATAAAAAGTTTTTCTTAACTCCCCAATCTCCGCCACTAATCACCACTTAACTTTTTAGAGTAGATACACCAAGCAAAAAAGGAGCAGCCAAATGAGCAAAATCTTACACAGACTGGCAATGGCCGCTTTGGGAACCGCTGCCATTTTTACAATTAATACACTTAATAATTTAACAGAAGCATCAGCCGCTGGTAAATTTGACCAACCAGAAATTTATCAAAACACAATTTTTCCACTTGGCGTACCGGGGCAGTCCCATAAATAGGGCCATTCATTGATTGATTGATTTAATTAAATTAAGGATAAATTATGAAGTCTACACTGTGTTCGCCACAACCTATAGCTACCAAATCTGACTCCGTTGACGCTGATGCGATCGATGCCTGCACTGCACTTGCATGGGTTGAATTGGTAGCATTAGATGCCAGCGCTCTCACGGGGGACGATTGGCTGGCTTTGTGCGATGATATAGATAGCGGGGAAATCTACCGCTGCTGGTTTTTGTGGCGCGATCGCGAAGTTAGCGGTAATTGGGAAGCTTACGATCCTTTGAGCGATCGCCGATTTGTTGCTAAAGGAAAAGTTTTTCTCAAAGCCGCGATCGACTCCCTTGAAGATGCTAGAAATCGAGAAGTCGCCTAACTTGAATTCATCTCAGGTGAATAAAATTTGTGCCTACAAAACAATAATTCTGCCAAGAGAATCCGCCAGTGTACAAAGTTTTGTCTGCCTGCGCGAGACTGGAAGAAAAAGAGGTAATAGAACCAGATTTGAGATCAGTGCCGGAAACGCAATACTCTCAAAGAAAATAAAAAAAATACGGCTGCGGGCAAGAGTTGACTGTATGATACTAGGTGCTTCATCTCGAAAGCGGTTGATAACGTTTTTCCAGCCGCTTTCTCGCTGCAGCCGTTAAACTCTTTCTCTTTAAACATGACTCTAAAACTGCGATGGCTGTTGCCGGCAGCCCTTAGTCTTTTCTCGATCGCCCTGCCCGCAAAAGCTGATACACTAACATCTTGGCACTTCGATCCCAGGGGCAACCAACTCAATTTAACCACAGATTCAGGAGTTCAGCCGGAAGTCAAACTAATCGCCAATCCCACCCGCTTAGTAATTGATTTACCGGGAATAGTCTTGGAGTATCCCGAAAGTCCTCAAAGCTACAACTCAGCTATTCAACAAATTAGAGTCGGACAGTTTGACACCGGAACTACCAGGTTAGTGATACAATTAACTCCCGGTTATAAGTTAGACCCCCAAAAAGTCCGAGTCATTAGAGAATCTGCCACGCGCTGGTCATTTCAGTTGCCAAATCCCGAGCAAATAGCCGGCAACGAGTCTTTTCTCCCCACAGCTATTACCCGCATAGAACAAGCAGCAGGTCAAGTTACGCCCACTGTTTCGCCGGGAAATCAGAGAAACTATTCGGCTGATTTGGGGCTGTCAACAGGCTCGGAAATGATAGCCATCAAGCCTCAAATCGAAAGTGCGATCGAACAGTATAGATCCCTCAGCGCCGGAATGTTTTTTCTGGATTTAGATACAGGAAACTATTTGGATATCAAGGGCGATCGAGTATTTCCGGCCGCGAGTACCATCAAGTTACCAATTCTGATTGCTTTTTATCAAGATGTAGACGCAGGCAAAGTTAGCCTAGACGAAACATTAGTTATGAAGTCCGACTTAGTTGCCAGCGGCTCTGGAACTATGCAAGACAGACCAAATGGTACTCGGTTTAGCATCAGAGAAACCGTAGATAAAATGATTACCATCAGCGACAATACAGCCACCAACATGATTATTGAACGTTTGGGGGGAATTGCTAAACTCAATGAGCGTTTTCGCAGTTGGGGATTAACTGACACCAGAATTCGCAATTGGCTGGGAGATTTCCAAGGAACAAATACAACAAGTTCTGTGGATATGGTAAAGCTGCTGGCGATGCTGTCTCGCGATAAATTAGTCTCTGAATCGAGTCGGGAACAAGCTTTAGAATTACTGCGGCACACTACAACTAGAACGCTTTTGCCTTCCGGTTTGGGGCCGGGAGCCGTGATTGCTGACAAAACCGGAGATATTGGCTTTGTGGTTGGCGATGCGGGAATTATTGATATGCCCAACGGCAAGCGTTATTTAGCGGCAATATTTGTCAAACGTCCTTACAATGACCCGATTGTGAGAGATTTTGTCCGTCGAATTTCCCGCATTGTTTACAATTATTTAGACCAACCTGCGGCGAGAGTACCGGATAATTTGCGTTGATCAGACAATTCGGCGATTGAAATCGCTACTAAACAAACAAAGTCCGCCTTCGCGGACTTGAAGAGAAGATTTTTAATTACTAATGACTATTCTTTGCGCTCGATGGCTACAGTCAAATGAGCCACAACTGCGCCTACTGTAGCAAGTACAGCAGCAATTGGAAAGACTACTGAGCCGGCAACGCCACCTACTAATCCCGCCATCAGCGGAATGTCTGCCAAAGTCCGCCCTTGCGAGTTTTTGATGACGAGGCGGCGGAGTTTTCCTTGCTGAATTAGTTCTTTGACTTTACCAATTAAACTGTCGGCACTAATCTTAAATTCTTCCACTCTGACTTTTTCCTCTGTTACAAATTCTGAGGCGAATAAAGGAGTTTCAACTGTTGGGTTGGTTGAATTTCCGGCCGCTGCTGTTTCGTCTTGTAGAATTGTTACTTGTTGTTCTAGTTGTGAGTTCATTTTGTGTAAGGGCGGGTAAAAACCAGCCGTTTAATTTCTATACCCTTATCTTCGGCGATCGCACTTGGGAATGACAGGCAAGGAAACCCTACAATCTGCATTCGTACTTTCCACCCCTGCCTTTTTACTCAAAACTTTATTTTTGTGGCGTTCAATCAGGGCGGGTTTATGTATTCCTAAAGGTAGAGAAGATTTTGTTGAAACTTTCGAGAAGGAAGCGCGATCGCGACTATTAGACATAGATAGTTTGAGCGGTAGAGAAAATTTCTTGACGGCGAATCCAGTTGGAACTGCGATCGATCGCCCGTTTACTGATTAGATCCACTGGTCTGCTGAGGATTGCTTCGAGTTATTGTTGCATTTGGGCGGGATCGAGTAGACCTCAGTTGGCTGTGGGGGCAAAGGCAACTAGGATATCGATGTCGCTGTCTGCATGAAAGTTGTCGTGAAGGACAGAACCAAAGAGGGAGAGTTCGATGATTTGCCAATGTTGGCAGAATTTGTTGATTTGGTCAATTGGTAGGGCGATCGCGGTTTTCATTCAGCCTCCTCAATCTTTCTCTTTAGATTAATAACTCCATTGATTGAGAACAACAAACTGATTCTTGAGATCATATTCTGCTGTTTCTAAATTATCAATTGCCTTCACTATCGCCTGATAACTCATGTTTTTAGAAGCCTCAGAATCTTGGTAAACTGCCAAAATTACTGAATGTTCTGGGTTGGCTTGATGCAATTGTTGAAAATAATCACAATTGCGTGTAAGCAGCACTCTTTCATTTTGTCTTGCAGCGTCTAGCACGACTGAATCTGGACGATTCATTAAATCCAGTGTATTGACTGTGGCTATATCGTGACCGACTGCCTGAAGAAGATTGACCAAATACTTTGCTTGAGAATCTTCATCAAGCAGCATTCGTAGACTCAAGTTGAACTCCTTTTGCTTCCAATCGATAGCGTTCCTCGTCTACTTCTAATATTAGGAGTTCTTGGTGACTCTCACAATAATTCATTGCTTCATAGATGGCAGACAGCGGTAAATCCCAATTTTCGGCTGCTTGTTCGGGTGACATTTGATTAGCAGTCATGTCTTGCCAAATAGTCGATGCCAGTAATTTACGTCCCTTAATGTAAAGTTGTTTGCGCCAAGCATGGGGACGTGCAATTAAATATTGCCAATTCTCGATTTCCGGTGTAGTTTGCAGCGATTGAACGATCGCACTTAGCAGGGCAAGGCGATCGCTGACTGAGAGTTGGCAGGCTTTTTCTGTAAGCTGTTGCAGGGACATAAAAAAATACTCCAACAAAGGTTGGTATTTGAATTATATAGCAATACGGTTCACTTAAGACTGTTGGGTCTATCAAACCATGTGAAAAATATATACTGCGATTACTTTCCTACGGATCGCTTCGCTAACACGCGGACGTTCTCTTCGGACAAAAAAGCGTTAAGTGAACCGTATTGAATTATATAGCGGTTCTCATCAACATCCAGTTTACGTAATCAGTTTTAGGAGTTGCTTGATTTTGCTTAACTCGCTCTAGCAATCCAGAAATTGCCAAAAGTTCTTGAGTTGCAGCTTCGCTTTCAGCATTTGCTAAGTAAGCCGCAAAATCAGCAAGCACCTGTAATCGTTCTGGTGATAGTTGCTGGAGTAAGTCGTTAAGCTGGCGGTGTAACTCTGTCACAGATATCAAATCTGCTGAAGATTTATCATTCATTTGGGAATTATCCGTGCTTTTTTCATTATTCAGAGTATTCACGTTCCTTGCTTGTCGCTGTACGACCAGAAATAATCCCAATGATGTCGTTTTACTGCCAACTACTCGTAGCGTACCTTCTTAGATTTTATCACCTCAATTACATCATCGTGCTTTTGCCCCTCAATAATATCCTTGAGATGAATTTGCCCATTAATGTATTGAACGTGGATACGCCAGCCTGAGACTTTATCGATATCAGCACGATAAATTGCCTGCTTCACACCCTTGACTTTGTGCAGTCTCGTCTTTGGAAATTTTCTTGTTCTGTGACATTCGTTGTCTTCAAGTTCTGCCAAAGCTTCAAGAAAACAAATCTTTAGCTCGTCATCTGGCAAAATCTTCATCGCTTCGTGAATAATGCCATATTCATCGCAGAGCGTAATAGTCTGTGCCATAAATAAACTTAGGAGATTTGGGCAGCTTCTAGATTGTGGTGAAGCATATCTTGATATAAAGACTCTGCTACACCGTGATATGCTTTATCGAGGTCATCGTGTTTGACTACTCGAAAAAGAGTAAAAATAACTTGTCCAAAAATTGGATCTTCGTCAACTGCCCAAATCACCCTTAGTGTTCGAAAAACCCGTAGTGTGTACAGTGAAGATTCGTAACCATTAAGATTTGACGGTAGGCGAAGGCGGCGCAGCTTACGATAGACATCAGCTTTTTGAGTTGGGAAGAGGCTAGCGCAATCGTTAATTTTTTTAATCACTGCTGCTCTTTCATCTTCACTCAACTTAGCAATATCTTTCTCAAATCCCCTTGTTGACTCAATTAGAATATCCACGTTACTAACCGCCAGTCTGATTAAGTCTATTATACCACTGTTACGATAGCATCATGAAGAATACTAAAAACAATACCTCAAGGAGGACAAAAATGAGTGAGGTAATTAAAGTCGGATTTTATTTAGGCTATTTGTTTAAGCAGTCGATTGATCAAAGATATCTTTGATTAGATATCTAATCGTCAAGTTCTCCAATTTAGCAGCAATTGGAGAGATATTGTCTTGGCTTTTCTTCCAATGCATACCATCGTTGTAAATTATGCCTAACAAATAATATGCCTCAGGAACAATCACTCCAATGCTTTCAGCAAAATCTAATTTTTTTCGTGTTGTATGAATATCTAGAAATCTTGTTTTATGGTTGACATCCGCAATTTTGTCATATATCAATTTTTCAATTTTTTTTCTAATTGCACAACAAATTGCAAAAGGATCATAATCAGCTTCTGGATTTAAATACTTTAGCACTTCTCTATCTATGAAACCATCAAAGTTATATCCTTCGCCCCAAGTTTCTTTCAAAGATAGTGCTTTAAATTCCACCCTTTTATTGATGCAAGAAGTATGAAAGTGAAAAAGATACTTTGAAACATCATTTTCTATTGAAGGCTCTTCTCTGTTGTTCAAAAGCTTAATCAAGTGTTTGTTGACGCTTAATTCCCGTTTTTCTAGATAATAAATTCTTTGCTTGCTAAAAGTAAAGTTTCTAAAATAGTCTGGATTTAAATGCGTCAAAATAAGAGGATAAATTCTCCTTCCTCTTCTAGTATATTCTTCAATAAATTGAGTGATATCATACTGAACAGCAATCAGATTTGCATCATCTAGATAATCAAAGATTTCATCGATTATGAGGATATTACTATGTCTTTTCAGACTTCTTTTTGCCTGGTGTAAAAGTGCTATAAAAGTGAGGATATCTCTTTCGCCATTAGAAATGTAATGAAATTCCGGAAATTCCACTATTAGCTGATTTCTTGACTCCTTAAGGCGAATATCTCTCCAACTAGAGTTAAAACCTTTCAATATAGACTTGTAATTTTCTTTGTCTAGTTCATAGATTTTATACTTACAAGCTTTTTCAAAGTTAGATTTGTCATCTCTGTACAGATTGATTATTTGAATCACAGCTAAAAAACATTCTGCTTTTGAGCTAAAAAATTAAATTCGCAAAGAATATGAGCCAAATCATTAATGTAGCTTATATTATTTAGACCATCTATTTTATTTTTTTCTATCCATTCAATCAACTTAAAAGAAGTTCCTAATTGCTGATTAACTTCATTGACGAACTCACCGATCTTAAGTTGAATTTGGCATTCCAGAGCATTGTCTAAAATCGTGAGCTTTTCATTGATTATTTCGATTAGTTTTGAATTAGATAGTAATGATTTAATATTAGGTAGTATTTTGTTGTTTAAACCAAAGCTTTTTTGTTGAAACTTCAAAGAATAGTTGAATTTCACTTTTTCTGGAATTATGTCAATCAATGTCACTGGATTGATCGTCATCTCAGAACCATAATTCACTCCGGTGCCTTTAGCGCCTATTTGGCTGTTAATTACAAAGCAATCAAACTGATCTTTTATAGTGTTGATTGAGTGATCGGCTTCCAAGTCAACAATTGTGTTGTCAGGCTTCTGGTATCTTATAAACAGTCTTGGTCGGTTTGCCGCCTCATTTTTGTGAACTGAGTATTCACCGACGACTAATCCGTCTGCGTTTAATAGATTAAATGCAGCAGCAAAAGAGCTTTTCCCAAACCCATTTGGAGCCACTAAAATACTTGGCTTGTTAGGTAAAATATCTAAGCTAAAAGAATATTTCTTTATGCCTTTGACATTTTCTATTTCAATTATCTTAAGTGTCATCGTCCTCCATATCTGCTGAAGATAAGATTGTATATGCCTTAATTCATCTAACTATATAATTAGACTACACTATGCGTTCTAATATCTTAACCTAGATATTTTACCCATACGGTTTTTGTTTGTCAATCCCCACTGCCGATCGCACTTCAGTCAAAGTTTACCCATTTATCAATATTTAGAAACTCAGAAAAATCGAGTTCGCCCTTGTCTTGAAAAAGTTTCATCGGAACGACAGACCAGATCGATGCAACCGGACTCGATCGAACTAAGCTAAACTAAGTCAGGTAAACGACCTGATATACTCATGACTATTTTTACTCTGCGATCGATCAAAAAAGACTTCGGCATCAAGGAACTCTTGACAAATGCCAGTTTCAGCCTCGACGAAGGCGATAAAGTCGGACTCATCGGCACCAACGGTTCCGGGAAATCCACTCTGCTGAAGATGATTGCCGGTATGGAGTCGATCGACGCGGGCGATCGCTGGGTCAATCCAGGGTCTACAATTGTCTATCTCCCGCAACAGCCGGATTTAGACGAAAGTCACACTGTCTTAGAGCAAGTATTTGCCGACAGCGGCGAACAAATGGCTTTGGTGCGGGAATACGAGGAAATTTCCGATCAATTGTCCCACGGCAAAGGCGATACAGACAAGTTGATGGCGCGTCTGTCTGCGGTGTCTGAACGAATTGATGAGGTGGATGCGTGGGATTTGGAAACCAAGGCGAAATTGATTTTGACCAAGCTGGGGATTGAGGATTTTGAGGCGAAAATTGGCGACTTGTCCGGCGGCTACCGCAAGCGAATTGCCTTAGCAACGGCTTTGTTGTCGGAGCCCGATGTGTTGCTGATGGATGAACCGACAAACCACTTGGATGCGCTGTCTGTCGAGTGGTTGCAGAACTATTTGAACGGCTATCGCGGTGCTTTGCTGCTGATTACGCACGATCGCTATTTTCTCGATCGCGTTACCAATCGCATCCTAGAGATCGATCGGGGCGACCTTTACAATTATGCTGGAAATTACGCTTATTACTTGGAGAAAAAAGCCCTAGCCGAAGAATCCGCCGCCAGCACTCAGCGCAAATTTTCGGGAGTTTTGCGGCGCGAGTTGGAATGGCTCAAAAAAGGGCCGAAAGCCCGCAGTACCAAGCAAAAAGCTCGGATCGATCGCATTAAGGATATGCGCGCCCAGGAATTCAAAACATCCAACGGTAAAGTCGAAATTGCCACAGCAGGCCGCCGGATTGGTAAGAAAGTGATTGAATTGTTGAATATTCGTAAAGCCTATGGCGATCGCACTTTAATTAAAGATTTCACCTACAATTTCACTCCCGAAGACCGGATAGGAATTATTGGCTGCAACGGCGCGGGAAAATCGACGCTGATGGATATCATCACCGGACGCATTCAGCCGGATTCGGGTACTGTCGAAATTGGCACAACCATTCATATCGGTTATTTTGACCAGCATTCAGAGGATTTGACGCCTAACGAAGACCAGCGAGTTATTGAATACTTGAAAAGTGTGGCCGAGTTGGTGCAAACGGCGGACGGGGAAATCATTACCGCTTCTCAAATGTTGGAAAAGTTTCTGTTTCCACCGAACCAACAGTATTCACCGATTAACAAACTTTCCGGCGGGGAAAAGCGCCGCTTATTTTTGTTAAAGGTGCTGATGAGCGCGCCGAACGTGCTGATTTTGGACGAACCGACAAACGACTTGGACGTGCAGACTTTGGCGGTTTTGGAGGATTATCTTGAAGATTTTAACGGCTGCGTGATTGTGGTGTCCCACGATCGCTATTTTCTCGATCGGACGATCGACATGGTTTTCGCCTTGGAGCCGGGTGGCAATTTGCGTTTGTATCCCGGCAATTATTCGGTGTATTTAGACTACAAAAAAGCAGAAGAAGCCAAAGAAATCAAAGGGCAAAAAGAAAAAGAAAAACTTACACGAACCGCTGAATCTAATAATTCAGAAACCCAAACTTCCACTCAAAAAACTCCCAAAGTTTCCTTTAATGAGAAGCGGGAATACGAACAATTAGAAAGTCAAATTCCGCAGATGGAAGCTGAGAAACAAGAGATTGAAAAGAGGTTGTCTAACAATGCTCCCAGCGGGTTTGCCGAGGTGAAGAAGTTATCGGATCGTTTGGCTCAGTTGACGCAGCAGATCGATCGGGCGACGGAGAGGTGGTTGGAATTGGCCGAACGGGTGGGTTAATTTGGGTTGTCCGAGTGTTGTGTTTAGCTCCTGGTCACAATGACAGGAGCTAGAGGAATTATGAGTAAAAAAATCCCATGCTGAAACGAATATATATTGACAATTTTCGCTGTTTGGTAAATTTTGAACTAGATCTTGATGCAATTAATCTATTTCTGGGCTCTAACGGCTCAGGTAAATCAACAGTTTTTGAAGTCTTGCAGAAAATCCAAGCATTTGTTAGCGGCGACAGTAAGGTAGAAGGAATTTTCAAACCTGCGGACTGCACCCGCTGGCAAACCTTAAAAATTCAGCGTTTCGAGCTAGAAATTATCGGTAATGGCGGCTGCTACACATATCAATTAGGAATTGATCACAATCTAGATAAATGTCGTGTTGGGTACGAGCGTCTGTTCTTTGATAACCAGCCTTTACTAACATTTGAATTAGGCGAAGTTCAACTCTATCGAGATAATTATTCACCGGGCCCGCAATACCAGTTTGACTGGTCGCAATCTATGCTGGCTTCATTAATGCCAAGAAATGACAATACGAAGTTAACTTGGTTTAGAGAACGGATGGCGCGATTTATCATTATCCAAGTTGTTCCCAGCTTGATGGTTGATGACAGTAACCAAGAACAAATGCGTTTGAGTCCTAAGATGGCAAATTTTGTTTCTTGGTATCGCTACTTATCTGAAGACCAAGGTAAGGTTGCCGAAATTGGAAATATTTTAAGAGGTGTTTTGGATGGCTTCACTAATTTTAAGTTTGAGCGAGTCAGCGAAGAGAATTTGGTGTTAAAACTGCGGTTTTCAGGAGAAACAGATAATATTAAGCCAATTGAATATCGTCTGGGAGAATTGTCGGACGGACAAAAAACATTGGTTGCTTTGTACACGCTGATTCACGGTACAAAATCTGAAGACTATACCTTGTGGATTGATGAACCTGAAAATTTTTTAGCATTGCCAGAAATTCAACCCTGGCTGATTGAGCTTTATGACCTTTGTAGCGAAGGAAAACTTCAAGCATTACTAATTTCTCATCATCCTGAGTTAATCAACTACCTTTTGGCTTCGCCCATTGGCTATTGGTTTGAGCGTCAAAGTAATGCTCCGGTTCGAGTCAGACGAATTAGCAGTGAAGTGGCTGATGATTCTGGACTACCGATTGCTGAACTGATTGCACGGGGATGGTTGAATGAGCCAGCGTAGAGTTCAGATTGTGATTCTTTGTGAGGATAGACAGCAGGAGGTTTTTGCGCGTTATTTCCTCAAAAAACGAGGTTTTACAGGTGTATTTCGGGCTAATATTTGTCCGAAAGGTAGCCAAGCTGGAGAACAGTATGTACGCAGTCAGTATCCGGTGGAAGTGAAAGCTTATCGCCAGAATAAAAACCGGGTGTCGATTGGATTAGTTGTGTTGATTGATGCAGATACTGGTATACTGGAAGCAAGGCTTAATGAATTAGCTGGTATGCTTGAGGAAGATGAGCAGGAAAAAAGGCGATCGAATGAAGCGATCGCGATTTTCGTTCCCAAGCGCAATATTGAGACTTGGATACATTATTTGCAGGGAGAATCTGTGAATGAGGAGGCTGGTTATGCAAAGTTTGAGCAAAATGAGGCTGTTTGCAAAACCGATGTTGAGGATTTAGCTGATCGATGTTATTCTCAGAGCTTACCAGAAGATGCGCCGCCATCGCTTCAGGCAGCTTGTGGGGAATTACAGCGGTTGTTACCACTGTTGCAGCCATGAGTTATGAGAAAATCTGCAACCTGTTATTACTGTCAAGCAAACTGACCAACAAACTTAAGACTGGTAAAAGTCTAAAATCCTTGTCAAAGTAGCAATTAAAGCGGAAACAGCGGCAAAAAACCCGCTTTTTTTGCGATCGCCTCAAGTAAAGTTGTATGTCAAAACCTGCGAATTCCCGCTGGGTGGGGTTGACAAAAAGCGTAAGATGTGTAACTAGAGTGATAGCAAATAAGACTGGCAGCAGAAAACAGGGACGAAAAGGCCCAAAACAGGTAAAAAAAAGTCGATCGCACAAAGTAAGTTGGCCGAGGACTAAAAATATGGTGATGAGTGAGATACAATTGACCTGTTCTGAGCCAAGAATTGGTCAACATCACAAGTATCCTGTAGAAGTCTGAAGTTGAGAATCTCAGGGTTGTCGAGGAGCGGGAGCAAACAGAAAACTATGCCTCAAAAAGTAATCGCCAAACAGATGTCTTTGGAATCAGCGTCCGATCCGATCGCCGTGGTGGCGACAGTGGAAACAGTGCCAGCCGAAGCAGTGGCAGTAGAGTCCTACGCCGATCGGTTGATGGACGAACTGTTTGAAGGAGTCGATCGAGCATTCGACGGTAGCGGCGGACTGCCAGCCGAGCCCGTGCAGCCAGAATTCGTGGCGCTCAAGTCGATCTCGGTACCTCAAATAGTTTTGTCGCAGTTGGCGCCCGCGCCGCAGCGAGGCGAAAAAGACGTAGAAGCGATCGCCCGCCAAGTCGCCCTAGAAACAACCAAAAAACAGCAGTCCAAACAATCATTCGACAGAATGCTGCTCGGAGCAGCATTTGGGTCGCTGCTGCTAGTCATGGGGTTGTGGCTCGCAAGCAGGTCGGGACTGGTGCGCTTGCCCGCCGCCCCCGCACCAGAGAAGCCGACAGCAAGTGGCAAAACAGCACCAGACACCCAGTTTGTCGAATACGTGCAGCGCTCCCTAGTAGCGATCGAACAAAAAAAAGCACCCCAACCTAACCCCCAACTTGCAGGAGTTCCCGGAGCCCCCATCCCAGGGACGCTGCCGAGCATTCCAATTTCCGGCGCGCCGCCGGCAACCGCAGGTCTTTCGACAGCAGTCAACCGCATTGCTAATGCCCTCGAACAAGCTGCCTCGCAGCCAGGAGCACCAGCACCCCAAGTCGTAGTCATCCCTCCCCCCGCTCAGGTGACTGTGACTCCGGCTCCTCCGACTCAGGTGACAGTGGCTCTTCCAACCGTCGCAGGTTCCCCCTCGCCGGCAGCTCCCGTCTCAGGTAGGGCGATCGCCGCGGCCGGGAATCGAAGTCCCGTCGCCGCTTCCCCTGCCACGTCGGAGTCTCCCCAGCCGAAGATTTTGGCTCGCGAAACCGAACCGGCACCAGCGCTCCCAGCTCAGCAATCCGCGCCCGCGCCCGAGCAATCCGCACCGACCGTCAGCAGCGCCCCGACTTCCGCGCACACGTTGGTAGGGATTTTGGAGTTGGGCGATCGATCGGCTGCTTTGTTTGAAGTAGACGGCGTAGCCCGCAGAATTTATGTCGGCGAAAGCATCGGCGCTAGCGGTTGGACGCTGGCAGAAATCAAAAATCAAGAAGCAGTGATTCGCAAGGGAGGAGATGTGCGATCGGTTTTTGTCGGGCAGAAATTTTAATTAGTCAGTTGTTAGTTGTTAGTTGTCAGTTGTTAGTTGTTAGTTGTCAGTTGTTAGTTGTTAGTAGCTAATAAATTAATCACTGGGGAATCTCAAATGCGAAAAACTAACAACTAACAACAAATAACAAATAACAAATAACAAATAACAAATAACAATAACAATAACAAATAACATAGGAATAATAACAAATGGGCTTATTTGACGATTTCAGCCGCTTTCTAGAAACCAGATTAGAAGAATTTTTGCGTAGCAATCCCCATCTGGAATTGCAGGCAATAGAAGAACAACTGAAGGAACAAGAAGAAGACACTCTGCGGCTGATTCTCGATATCCAAAAACAAGAGAAACAACTGCAAGCCGAAATTCTCTCCGCCGCTCAAGAAATTCAGCGCTGGAACGATCGAATCAACAAAGCTAAAGCTGCTCAAAGGCTCGATTTAGCTCAAGCCGCCCAAGAGCGGCAAGCAGCTTTGCTGCGTCAGGGAAATCAGCGCTGGGGTCAAATGCAAGGCTGCAAAGAACGGATTGAAAAAGCAAAAGAACTGTACCGTCAAATTCAAGTACGGCGAAAAGAAGTCCGAGCAAAAGCGGCAGAAGCTGCAACTCGAACTACCACTAAAACAGAGCAGAATTGGGATACAAAGGGTTGGAATCAGAGTTCAAATTATAATATTTTTAATGCGGCAGATCCTTTAGAGGAAAAGTTTCAACGCTGGGAAGCAGACGAAGAACTAGATCGAATGAAGCGGAATATAGGCCGATAGTTACCGGAAATTTGGGTAAAAGCCCCTCCTTCTAGGACGGCTTTACTTTAATTAATCCCGCTTGATGATGGAAGTCCCTTAATATAGTCGTCAATCAACTCAGAAACAGGAACTCCCTTTTCGTCAGCCATTTTGGTAATCTTCTCTTTCAATTGTTTGGTTGTTCTAACATTTATTCTCTCAGTTTTCATGGCACGTTATCCCCTTGGGATATATATAGCAATCCTAAATCATTTGTGAATTTCTTACTCCCTCCCCTTGATAAGGGGAGGGTTGGGGTGGGGTAAAAAGTTTACGACTCCTGCAAGGATTGCTATAAT
>Ga0163154_10001812_pt1 | contig 32341 bp, 40 predicted proteins | sample OliLakLV19MP9P1_FD_148649 | JGI IMG/M metagenome (GOLD analysis project Ga0163154, IMG submission 148649) | Freshwater microbial mat bacterial communities from Lake Vanda, McMurdo Dry Valleys, Antarctica - Oligotrophic Lake LV.19.MP9.P1 | ecosystem: Environmental > Aquatic > Freshwater > Lake >... | reverse complement strand
GGGCCACGCCGCCCCCCGCCTCCGCCAGGCGTGGCCCTGGAAGCCCTCTGACGGCCTCGCCACTCCACGTTCACGGGGTGACCCTGGCTAGCCCCTAGGCCCGAGCAGCCTGCCCGCCACGGGCCTGGAAAGCGTGCCACGAGGAGACGAGCAGCGAGACGCAGCCAGGACGCGCACGCCAGCTGCTCTCTGGCCTATGCGTTGCGAACCAACCGGCGACCACATCTGCGGCCTCGGCGCCCGTCGCACCGCCTCTCACGCTGGCGTTCACGAGGTGCCGTGCGACCGCGAAGGACTCGCCCTCTGCGGCGAGGCGGACGAGGTCTGGCCCAGTGGCGAGCATTTCCTCTGCCTCCGCCTCTTGCCAGGCGAGCGCCGCGGTCGACCAGCCAAAAAGGCGGGCTGAGACCTTCGGTGTAGCCTCTACGGCAACACGCAAGACGCCCGCCTCCCTGAGCTGGCGTAACGCGCGCGTAACAGCGACTGGGTCGAGCCCCAGGATGCCGGGCAGGGCTGAGGTCGAGCCCACGAGCGTGCCCTTCTTGAGCCGGGTGGCGGAGCTGGCGAGCCAAGCCGCCCAGGTGGCCGAGTCCTTCAGCTCCGGCACGAGGGCCTCGAGCATCTCCACGCACGCCTCGCCGTGTCGGGCCACGAAGACCCTCGCAGGCGCCTCTGTGCGCGCCGTAGGGGCCTCCGCAAGGGCCGCCTGCACCCGTAAGGGCGCCGCCGTGGGGAGCCAGGCTGCGAGGGCCTCCGCGGTCTCGGGCGGGAGAAACTGACCGCCTCGCACTCCTGCCGCCGCATCCACGCAGGGCCGGCCTTCGAGCGTGGCGCCAAGGGCAGGGCAGAGCGCGCGGGCGTGGTTGAACGCTGCAGCGAACAGACCCCCGTCCGCCTTCTCTCCGCCCGCGGACTCGACCAGCAGCCAGAGCTTGGCCTTGCCAGAGTGCGAAGCGGTCACGAGGCCGTCAGGGAAGGCCTGGCGCAACTCGCGACGCAGCGTGGCCCACGACGCGCTGTTGGGCGGCAGATGGTCGATGTCAAACACGGCGAGGCCCTGCGCCGCACCTGCGCTCCAGCACAAAAGCAGAGGGCATCCCGCGTCGCTTTTCGTAGAGTGCGCCGCGAGGTAAGCGAGCGGCAGCGAAGTGCTCGCGGTGGATGCCGGCGCTATACGCGGACGCCAGGAGAGTGCGGAGCCGTCGGGGAGGCGGAACTGCAAGGGCGCGACGTATGAGTTGATTACTGCGAGGACGCCCATGGTGTGTTTGTTTCCTTGTTGCTGGGGGTAATGGGATTCTCGCACGACTTGCCCCCGTAGCGCCAGTGAAAGCGCGGCGGATTGTTTGTTACCTTATTCCGGGGGCTTGTAAAATAGTTGCTGGTTGCATGGACGGCATACGGGTAAAAATGGTATAGAGTATGCATACGAACAAGCGGAGCAGAGAGGGCGAGGCATCAACAAGGTGCGTTACTTTTCTATGCAGGAGCTGGACAAGAGGGAGCCAGGCAAGCTTCTCTCCTCGCAGGACTGTATACAAATCCCCTTGCTTCCGCCTTCTCTGACAAGCGCCTACCCGCCTCAGCCTTCTCCCCGCCCGCCGCTTGCTCGCCCCGCCTCCACCGCGTACCTCCTGCGCTCCCCGTGGCCCGCGTAACGGGCTCTGCACACCCTGGAGGCGCGCCGCGTGTCCGTCCACCGTCGCCGCAACGCCAAACGAGCTTCCGCCCTCCACGACCAAGCCAACGTGAGCTGCGCTCTAATTGCCATGGCAGAGAACCGCCACGTCTGTTGCATTGCGTGCCAGCGCCGCGCCAAGAGCCGCTACGGCAGGCACCCCGCACACGACGACGCGACACCAAGAGATGCAGCACGTCCTAATCGCCGCACCGCCCTTGTCTCTTAAATGAGACACTTGTGCGAACTGTACCGGTGCAGTTCGGGCCCGCCTGCCCGCACTAGCACGTGCTCTCACCGCCCCCTCGGAGTAAAGTAACAGAGAGCATCGGATTCCTCCTAGTCGCCCGCCTTGGTCCTGCACTGAGGCGGGCATTTTCATGCCGCGCGAGAGCTAGCACGTGCCTCTAAGGTAACGCGCGTGCATTCTTTTAAATGCAGTGCGAATTCACGCGCGGCAAGTAGAGGAGAGCAGCCCATGCTCACAATTATTCCCGCCACGCAGTTTGTTACCCCCACCCCTCAAGCATCCCTCGGCGGCGCTATGGGGCTCTCGCTTCACGACGTCGCCGCGTCCGCGCGATGTGAATTCAAGCATGCAAAAGAAAGGTTTCTTGAACTCCAAGCGGAAGGCGAATTCGAGGGTCTACCGGTGGCCGAAATGGCGACCACCATTGAATCATTGAACTTTCTGCGTCCGACCCGTGAGGTAGAATCCTACATCCTCGGCGTAGAAGCCGCGAAGTTATTCCTTGCCACTCTCCGCACTGACATCGGTCGCTCTTATCGGCGGCACCTCATCCAGTGTGAAACCCAAAATACCGCTCGCGGTCAGCTCCTCGGCTTTATGGCGTCAGACCCCGTCATCCGCGAGCGCATCTTACACCTCGCTGAGTCGACGGCAGAGCAGCTCAAGGTCATGAGCAGCGCCTTCTCCGTGCTCGCGTCAAAAGAGTCCGGCAAGGCTGCTCTGCAGCTCGAAAATCGCATGCTCAAGGACAGGCTTGGCGAGTCCCAGACGTGGCAGAGCGCGGTCGCCGGCATGAATACGCACCCATCCACGCTCGGCAAGATGAAACCCAGCGCTCTGGGCAAGCTCCTCGTGGGGCTTTCGCGGCGTGAGGGCTACGCCGTCCGCCCAGTCCCTGACGCGCGGTATGGCGAGGTTAACAGCTACCACGTCGCCGTCTTCGCCGCCGCGCACGCTGCGATTGCGGAGCAGACCAAGCTCAAGCTCTCGGTAGTCGCCACCGCTTGACGTCAGGCACCCGACGCGCTACGGACGTGCTTGGAAGTTAGAAGGCCAGCATTCACATTGCTGGGGTCGGAGGTTCGAATCCTCTGTCCTGTACCATTATTCTAGGGACTTAGAGCAGCCGGGGTAACAAGGAGTTAGAATTCCGAGTTAGATTCGTTACCGCCCTAAATCTTTGAGAAAGACTTCCGAAACAACCATCGGAGGTCTTCTCACTATGTTCTGGCAAAGACGCCCCGACGGCAGGGTTTACATCTATGCACGTGTCGACGGGAGGACTCTCACTCTTCCCCGGGCACAATCGAAGCACCTGGACAGCCAGCCGGACGAGGTCGTGCGTGTCTTCGTGGACTCCATTCGACCCCGGCTGGCACAAGAACGCCCAGTCTCCGATGAGGGGCTCACAGACCTCGTGGCGAGGTACCGAGATTTCCTCGTAGACTGCCGCCTCGACGCGAACACGATTTACAACAAGACCAGCCCCCTGCTGCTTCACGTCATCCCTTTCTTCATAACCCAAGCCCCGCCGTTGCTTGACCCCATGCAGTGGAAGCTCTCAGCGCCGAAACTGCTACAAGCGCTGCGCTCGAAAGGTCTGACCGACTCTGTCATACAGCGCACCAACGGCGCCTTCAGGGGCTTCTGGAGATGGCTGCGCGAGGAGGGGCTGGTCCTGGCTGATGCTGAACTATTACTGCGTTCGCCGCGCAATGAGAGCCGCAGCACCCCCCTGCAGTTCACCCTGACGCCTGCCGACGTGTTGGCGTTTGCCCGCACAGCAGAGCCCGAAATCGGCTTTATCGCCCTGCTCGGCTTCTTCTTCTCGCTACGACCGCAAGAAGTCTTCGCCGTAACGAAAGGCAATTTCCGTGCGGGGAGTAAAGCAGCCGAGCTAGAGTGCTGCAAAGTCATGCAGCACAACAACCTGTTCTGCAGACTGGCGGTGCATGTGACGAGGCAGCTCTCAAAGACCACCGGCGCGTTAAAAGAGCCAAAAGCCCATTCCAAGGGCTGGGTTGCTTGCTTCGACGAGGACGCAGCCCGCCTTGTTCTCGCGTACCTCCAGAGTGTCGACGACGTGTCCGCCCGCGCCACGCGGTTCACCGTCCACTACCAGACGGCGCGTTGGCGTCGGCAAGGGATGCCGGGCATCACGCTGAAGGACCTTCGGCGAGCCAGCATTTACTGGCTCGGGCACTACAGCGGCATGGGCTTGACGGAGCTTCGCAACCACGCCCGGCACACGAAGTCTACCACCACGGACCTTTACACACGCCGTCCCGCCGACCCCGGCACAGACTATTTCGACTTGGACCTGGACGCCTAAGCCTTCTTGGCCATGCGGGGTGCAAGCGCTTTTAGGTTTGAGCCCATACGCCCACGCTCGGCCTAAAATAAATAGGCATGTCACTTCACCCCCTTGGCCGAAGTGCATCAAAATCCCCCTCCAGCTTTCCGTGGAACAGCCGACATATGTCTATGGAAGGCAATTCAGCCTTCGCTATATGTCGGAGGCTCCCTTACACTCCAGGACGCCCTGAGTGCAAGTGCGGCCGCCCGTGCGAAATGTTCCCAAACAGAAGGAGAATGCCATGAGTAACTCAAAAGTCATTTCGATTGCAGACTGGAAAGCCAACAACGGCGAGACACGCACGCGGGTGGCCTCGACAGCCAAGCGTCTGGATGTCTTCTCGGGGCTAACGAAAGAGTCTCGCGACGCCGTAGTGGGCATAGCAGGGGCCTTGGACATCGACGTCCGCGAAGCCATCAACCTCATACTCGAGGAAGTGGGCAAGGAAGTAACGCGCGGCGAAGAGAGCAACATGGGCCCGGCCCTGTGGGCTCGCGTCGAAGGGGCCGCCTGATGGCTGCCGAGCGGCCACGGAAGGCCCAAGTCATTTTCCCCCTCGTACTCGACGGCGATGGGGAGCAGGACCGCGCAAACATCCAGGCCATCGCGGAGGCCGTGCGGCACCCTTCGCGCTCGGAAGTCTTGCGCCGGCTTATTGAGTTGGCTTCGGAAGCATCGACGGCGGCGCGCAAATCGCCGGAGCAAAAGTGGTTACTGGAACAGGTTATTAACAGGCTTCAAATGCCATGGGAGAAGCAATGAATCGGTGGGATATGCTGGGTGATGTGAATATGGGCGGTGCTCGTCCGCTTGTTGCGGGTGTCGTCGATTACATCAAGAGCAATAAGTTGATTGAAAGCGCACTTGAGAAGGGCGTCGCTTTCCAAGGCGGCGACGACACTGTCATGCGTATTTACTGTGACGTCGTGGACAGCGCGCCCGCACCATCCGGAAGGGAGCTGTGGGCAGGTTACAAGGAAAAGCGCGCGGATGGTGTGCAGGGTTACTTCGAGCTTTCCTTTGTCCTGGCGCACAAGTCTGGCCCGATTTCCGCCAAGTTTCATGTGGACTTGCGGAACACCAGCGCGCAGGGCCCGCAAGGGCAGAGCCTCGCGGCGGGACACATCCACAGCTGTACGCTAGATTTCGGCGACGCCATTTCCCACACCATCAAGTATGCACCCGAAGAGCATGTCGTCTACACGGACTAGGCCTTCTTGGACCGCAGCGCCACCAGTGCGGCGGCCACGTCCATGTGCTCGCGGCACATCACGCTGCGGACCTCGGTGAACTCCAGCGAGAGCACGCGGCGCTTGTCCGCGTAGAAGTGGTACGCGATGCCCGCGCCTTCGTCGTCGCTGGACTCGCCCCAGTCGTGCGCGGCCACGTCGAGCGTGCGTCCATTGGACAGCAGCACGCAATAGGTGAGCATCGGTTGCGCCGCGGGCTTGCGCGCGCTGTTGAAAGGCAGGACGCGGGGCTCTGTCATGTCAGACCCCCTTGGCGTAAAACGCAATGGAGAGCGTGCCGGAGTTGGTCGCGTTCGTGTAGCTCACCCGGAGGCTCTTGTAGAACGCATTTGTAATGTTCCGGATGTGGGAGCCAGCCGCTGTGACGCTCACGGTGGTCGTCTCGCCAGAGTTGGGCAGGGTCACCCAGGTCACGCCATCAACCGTGGCTTGCAGGACGGCGCTGCCCGTCGCGGTGCTGGTCGTCGTCAGCACAATCGCCGCGCCCAGCATGAGGTCCAGCGGGATAGCGGCGGATACGTAGACAGCGGTGCCGGTGATGGCGAGCGCGTCCGTGAGTAGCTTTGATGCAGACTTCATTGGGGTCTCCTTCACAGGAGGCACCGCGGTACCGGAGGCCAGCGTGTATGATTCTAGGGGCTTGTAAAATAGTTGCTGGTTGCATGGACGGCGTATGGGTAAAAATGCTAAGAATGGGAGCATGCGAACAAGAGAGCGAAGCAGAGAGAAGGCGAGACACCAACAGGGTGCTAGACGTTTCTATGCAGGAGCTGGACAAGAAGAAGAGCCCAACCCGCTTCTCTTCCTCGCAGGCTGTATACAAACGTTAGCCGCTTACTCCCCCTTGCTTCCGCCTTCTCTGACAAGCGCCTACCCGCCTCAGCCTCTTCCCAAATAAGGGCCTTCGGGGTCTGACAGAGGCCCAGCCTTCCCCAAGCACCATGCCACGCCTGTCGCGGCCCTCGCGCCCGTAGCGGCGGTGGCGCAGACGGACATAGCTACGGAGCTTCTCCGTGCCGAGGTCAGGTTCCTCAACTTGCAGGTGCAGATGCTCAAGATGCAGCTCGCCCACGCGGGCGTAGCGACGGTGTGAGTGCAGGCTACTTCACCGGGACGGCAATAAAATCACAGGAGCCTTCTAAGCTGTCCACCGCGGCAAGAAGTGCCTCGTTCCAGCCCCGGTACAGCACGTAAACTGCGTCAGCTTCCCCGTCGTCCCCACGTACTTCGCGCACGTCAACAATAGATTCGCCGAAAGTAGCGAGGGACCTACGTACTTTTTCGGTTCTCTTGGTCACGGCACACCTCCTCAGGCATAAAGTCTCATCGGCTCAGTCTGGACGGGCCTTTACTGGAAATCAAGCACTGTCGGTCAAGCGCCTGTTGTACAAGTGAAGAAGTTGCCGCACATGTGGGCCTCGAAGCATGCAAAACAGGCAAAGCAAAAAACGTGCCTGGATTACGGTGCCCTTGCCCGTAAGCCACGCCCCGTGGCCCCCGTGCCCCTCGCGCCCGTAGCGGCGGTGGCGCAGACGGACATAGCTACGGAGCTTCTCCGTGCCGAGGTCAGGTTCCTCAACTTGCAGGTGCAGATGCTCAAGATGCAGCTCGCCCACGCGGGCGTAGCACTGCTCTGAGTGCATGCTATATTCGCGGCGGGGATACAACACCGCTGGCTACCTACTGCAGGAGCTGCACTGCCAGTGTATTGCGAACAAGCGTGTCGGACATAGTTTGCATCGCGGCTTGAATCGCGGTCAGTGTGCGCGTGATTTCATAAAACTGCCCATCGTGCCGAACAAGAGATTCTCGGATAGACACGAGTTGTTCGGTCTGACGGGCTTCTTCCACCCGCAGACTGTTCACGTCCACTCGGATTGCTTCGATGTTATGCTCAGCCACCTTCAATCGTTCTATACTCACGTGGCACCTCCTGTTCTTTCTATCTCGGCGGATTGGGCTTCAAGCTTGAGCCCACTGCTGCAGGCTACCACATGCAGGCCCCCAGAGAAGGGGGAAATTTGCCCTCAGGGCTTGTCCGCCGGCGGGGCGCGGCCCGCGTCCGTCAGCTTGCTCAGGACCCCGCGAAGGTTCGTGCCTGTGAGGCTGTGGACGTTCTCCAGGATGCTCTTCGCCTCAACCAGCCCGATGGCGGCGGCGCAAAGTTTGGCCACGGGGAGCGCGCCCGGGACCAAGCCTTCGAGGGCAAAGCCCGATATGACCGCCAGTTGGTAGCTCACGGTCTTGTAGATGGTACGGCTCAGGGCTTTGCTCGTGAGCTTGTCCCCCCGCTTGTGCGCCGCCAGGAGGCCGGTCACGAGGTCCGCCGCGATGAGGAAGGCCACGGCCCCCAGGAGGCCATGCACGGGGGCGAGCAGGGCGAAGGCGGAAAGCGCGAGGGCAAAGCCCCATTTCAGCATGGCTTCCATTACAGACCCCCTTCGGGGGCCAGCTTCAATTCAAAAGGCGGAGCATCCGCGTGGGCTTGCGTTAAGTCGGGAACCAACTCCCAAGCATCTATCGGCGCGCAAGTTTCGTCCGGCTCTGGACCGCTCGCAGTGATACTATCTGGCGAATAAGCTTCAAAGCCGACGCGGTTCTTTGCTCGAAGGATGTAAAACATTAGGCAATCCTAACTGCGGAGATGCGCCCGCGTGCGTTGGGCGAGCCAGATGAAAATGCCGCCAAATACTTTAAATAATAAATTGTGGTTACGCCTATTACGACCCGAAACTGCGGAATACATACGTTTGTATCGGCAGTGCCTGTTGGCGGTAGTCCCGTGGAAAGGTTGTCGCCTAAGCTTAGTCCGGTAGCACTGTTGCCAGCGGTTGAGCTAATCCCACAGTTAATAATGTTCAGACCGCCCGCAGTGTTGATTGCGCCATAAAGTACTGCGGAGATGTCCCACACCCCTGCGGTGAGGCTAATGCTCGTAAGGTCGCCATACGTGTTAGTCGCAGGGAACGCCGTGTTACTTAACTGCGCGCCTCGAATCTGCTCACCCAACATCCCAGCCGCAGGTGCCAAGCCGTCTGTCCGCCCGACGATGTTAGCCGCGCCAACTGGGAAGCCTACTGCCGCGCCGCCTGAGACTTTGCGGAGCCTCCATCGCGCCGTAGAAAGGTCAGACCATGGCGAGCCATCTTGCGCATACGTGCCGCTAGTAGTGCGGTAGCCGCTATTATAGAAAATCACGTCAACGTCGGTTGTATTGCCTGTAAATGGGTCGATTTTCACACCGTAGAATTTACTTCCTGCGGCAAGAAACTGAGACGTACCAGTCGCTTCCGCAAACGGCGCCCACTGTTTATTTACTTCCTTAAATTCAAGCGTCAAGCTGTCCGTGGCTTGAATCGGAGTTTGAAACCGAACGCGCATAGTAGTTGACGATGTGTTTGTCGTACTAGCAATAGAGCCGATTGCCGCGCCGTCGGGACCGTTCGAAAAAGCTGCGGAGTTAGAAGCGCCCGCTGCAGTAATGCCGGAGCTATTCCACGCGTACTCCTCCACCGCGCGCTCTGCCATCGTCGTGTTGGAAGAAAATTGTGAAATGGGGACTCGGATTATTGCGGTGAATCTGTCGCCATTCCCGAAAGTAAACGGAGCGCCGGTCGACACATTCTGAAACCGTATGGCAGTGGTGCTTTCGTAAACGACCACCCCGTCGTAGGCAGCCACGCCAGTGTCGAGTAATACAGCGTCGCCTATAATTTGCGCAGAAGACGCGGTGGTTAGCAGCTTTGTTGTGTCTATAGTGAGCCCAGACGGCAAACTAACCGTAAGTGCTCCGCCCGTAGGTGTGCCTGTAAATTCGCCACCAACGGAGAGAATCATGTCCTCCCCTTCCTGCTTCCATCGTCCAGAATACGTGCAGTTAGTCCAACTGCCGGTTGGCGTGTAACTTTGCGAAGCCGTAATCGCCGCGCCCAATAGCTGCACCTGTGGTCCCGCGTACAGCGTGTCGAGGCGTATTTGCGTGGCACCTGCGAGCCTGCGGAATCGCACTGCGTAGAGGTGGTCAACGTCTGCTGTAGGCACGAAGAACCCACGGAACTGCGCCACGCCTGTTGGAAGTTGTGCGCTTGGGGTGTTACCCGAGGATGCTTGCGATGCGTTGCCTGCGACAGGGATAAGCCCCTGAAAGACGCCGCTGGAGTTGTAGCGCGCGACTACGACGTCCCAGTCATTTGCTGCGGTGTTGCCTGTGGTGTCGAAGGACAGCGAGACTGGCTTACCTAGGTCCGAGCCTTCGAGTGCGAACGCAGGGAGTTGAAAGAAGACTGTACCGTCAACGTTGGCTGATGTGTTCGTGCCAGACAGGTAGTTGAATGAGCCGCGCAGGAGTGTCGAGGAGGGGTTGGTTACGGTGAACGCTGTAGCTACACGTGAGTACCAGAGCCCTGCTGTAGTGGCGATGTCGCCGCCCACTGCTACGGTGGAGAGCGCTCCTGGGCTGATGGATGCGTTGGCATTTGAGCGCAGGTAGTTTTTAAGCGGTTGTTCGTTTAGCCCGCCGCCGACTGATTGCCAAGCGCCTGCGGAGAAGCCTTCGAACTCGTTAGTGTCGGTGTTGTGGCGAATCATGCCTGTAGCGGGCGAAGGTCTGTTAGCCGTGGTTGAAGTGGGCAGGGTCAGCGCGCCAGTGATTGCGGCGGTGGAGGAGATTAGTTTGTTGAGAAGGGTCTCAGACGCGTCACGGGTTGCGACTACGCCACTTGCTGGGAACGTAGCTGTAGAAGTTATGCCCGTACCGCCGCGTGTGCGTGCGAGGGTCGGTTCGCTCGACATCTCGCCGGAGCCGGAGTTGATGACTACGTGGTCGTTCGAACCGATGGCGAGTTTCGTGCGGGCAATGGCTGCTGAAGCGATGTTGGCGGATGCTATGGTTATGGCGGCGGGCAGTGCGCCCGTATTGAGAGAAGCCAGCGGGATGGCGGAGAGTGTGTTATCCGCGCCTGAGATGCTTTTGCCCGTGAGCGTCTGGGTGTTGCTAATCGTCGTGACTGCCACGCCACCGACTGTGGCATTAGTCGCGGTTACAGTCCCAATGGTAGCCGTTCCAGACACGTTGATTGAGGTGAAGCGAGGGTCGTTGCCTACAAAGTCCGCCAAAACGTTCCAGCCCGTGCCGTTCCAGTGAATTAGCACCCCGCCGAAGTTTTCATTTATGGCATAGGTGAGTTGTCCGTTGATGGTCTCAGCGCCGCTTGCGTCAATCGTGACGGCGTTAGTGCCAGCGTCACCCGTGCCGTCCACCACGGCAAAGACCTGGCCGGTTGCGCCAGCGGGGAGGTTCACCGTGACAGCGCCGGGGGTTGAGAGCTTGCAGACCACCGTAAAGTCCGTTGCAGCCGCGACCGTGACGGGGGATGTCAGGGCAACCCGGCTGGTCTGCTTCACGACCGAGTTTACAGCGGCGCCGCTCGCTATGGCTTGCAGGTATGTGGAGAGCGTAGTTGCCCAGCCGTCCTCGCCATCGAGTGTCGGCACACTATATGTGGTGCCTTTGAACGTTACGTTAGTTGCCATGGCTAGTTCCCCAGTTCGCGTTTTTGTAGGTTTGTTGAGGTCATTTCACCGAGGGCGAGGCCAGCCCCGCCGCCCGCTTGGGAAGGCTCAGGTGCAGAGAACGTCTGCTCCAGCAAAGCTTTGAGGTCAGGGGGAACGAGCTGCTTGCGGAGGAGAACCGTCAGTTGCTTCAGCCGTGGGTAGGGCACGACGAAAGAAGGCTCCTGCGCGACCTTCTCGATGACGGCAGCCATCGCGGCATTGGCGAAAAGCTCGTAAACCGATGGCATGGCGGACTGCAGGGTCTCCACTTGGTCTCGGCAGAGGCAGCCTGCCTCGAGGTCGTCGACGACCGTCAGCGGGCTATTGAGAGTTCTCCACGCCCGAAGGAATGCGGCACTTGCGAAGTCCGAAGGCCGCGCGTCTGGTCTGTTGGGGACCTTAGGCATTCTCGCTGCCACGGCCTGCATCGAGGTAGTGACAGCGGCGCCGAGGTTTGCCTGCAGGTCCGCGTCAGCGATATTAGCCAGCGCCTCGGGGAGCTTCGCCTCCCAGCCGACCGCGAGGTCTCGCAGCGAGGAAAAGTCAGGTGAAGTGAAGTCGGGCTTCGCGAACGTCGTAGCGTTGAGGTACGCGCTCAGACGTTTGGCGACCGAGTCAGCCAAACCTGCCGCTCGGCGGACATCGTTCCGCGAGACCTGAAGACGCCCCGACAGAACGCGCTCAAGGCCGAGCGCCACGAGTAGCCCTGTGCCGTCTTCGGATATATTGAGTAAGTCGCTGTCGAGAATTTCCACCGCCGCCCTCCCGTCGCAGAGAGGGCGCGCGTTACTCGTTACCAGCCTTTTTGGTTGCCTCAAGCCTTGTTGCGCGGGCAATGGCCATGAGCAGGCGACGGTCCTCGGCGGTCAGGTCGTCGGCCTTCGCAAGTGCGCGCAGGTACATGCGAGGATTGTAAGCCGCCATGGTGAAAGCGGCGACCAGCCCTGCGTCGGCACCCCCTGAGAGCATGGAGAACCCGCCCGCCATGATTGGCGCCAATGCCTTACCCGTGTTGTCCCCGCCACCAAGCCGGTTGAACTCCTGCATGGCACGCGTCTGGGCCACAGCGCCCTTGCCGAAGCCGTCTTCCTTGCCTAGGGCCTTCATCGCTGCATCCCGTAGCTCCCAAATGTCGTCCTTGTCTTCGACAGCTCCGGCGCTGCCGTGCCCCTTGACCCAGGACTCGACCGCAGCCGCCGATGGCTTGCCGTTCTTGAACAAACGTTTCTCTACGGCCTGCGCGTACTCCGCAGCCACGCTGTACAGTCGGTCGGCTTTGCGGGCCTCTGGGAGGGCTTTGAATAGGCTTTGAGTCTTAGCTAGCAGTGCCGACATTGCCTTCGACTCGGTCGACGACAGGCCGTCCCTGATGCCCTGCCCTGGGTCACCCTGCTTAAAGAGTTGTTTCTTGATTGCGTCTCGAACTTCTCGCATGACGTTGGCGTTCGGCGCCTCTACGAGGGTTTGTCCCAAGTCGTCGCCCAGCGCCCGAAGCGCACCCTGGTTGCTACCCGAGAGGAGGGCCTCCACTTCGCCCATCAGGTTCTGCATGTTCCGGCCCGTGTTTCCGGCCATGGAGTCAGCAGCGGGCCGGAACGTGTTCGCCACGGAGGCGCGCAACAGGTCGACCTGCCCGCCCATGCGACCGTCCACGGAGGCGAGAAGCGAGGCTCCTCGCGAGGCGGCAACGCTCCTCACGCCTTCAACGTCTTTGGCAATTTGCTTCGAGACGGTCTCCTTCACTTTGTCGACGGTCTCCTGCGTCGCGAGCTTTACCACGGCGTTCCGTGCGTCCGGGTCCTTAAGGTAACGTGTGGCCGTCTCAGCCGCGTCTTCGCCCACTGTCACACCGAGGACCTTGCGCCAGAGGTCGTTTGACACCGAGTCACGCACGCCCGGCAGGAGCTTGCCCGCAGCGCCGAAACCCCCGCCGATGCCCGCACCAATGCCGCCGCCTTTGCCCGCGTCAGACAGGATGGCACCGGCAGTCTTACCCTCGGAGGAACCCGCCGCCTCGACAGCCCCCTGTGCGCCCGCGTTGACGCCCGCTCCGACGACCGCACGGGAAATGCCAGCAACCTTTCCAGCGCCACTGATAATGCCAGCGGCAGCCTTGCCGAGGCCGAACGTTCCGGCGCCTGGGATGAAGCCTGTGGCGAGCGAGCCGGCGAGATTCCCTCCGAGGTAAGTGCCCGGGTTTGCCGTCTCCGCAGCCTTGAAATTCTGCCGACTGTCGTCCCGCTCTTCGGAGTAGAGCTGCCCGAGGGTTTTGCCCGCGTCTGGGGTGCTACCCATCGAAGCAGCAAGTTTTCTCGAGACGGCGCCGAGGCCGCCAACCAGCTCGTCAGCAAACCCAAGAGAAGCTCCTTGCGCCGCGCCGCGCACAAAGCTCTGTGTTTGTGAAACGCCGCCGGGTGCAGCCGGGGTCAGTGGGGCGTCTTCCCAGCCGGTCTCTTTGAGCGGAACGTCAACCCAATTATTGTTGGCCATCGACAATCTCCTCGGTGCCGTCGCTGAAGACGAGCTTGGTTTTGTTGAGGCCAGAATTGAACTGCTTCTTTACGATGGTTTTCTGTGTGGCACCCGTGAAGTAGTCTTCGGCAAGTCCGAGACGCTTTGCCTCGAGCCGAGACCTTGCGATGGGCGCCGCAGCCTGCTTCCGTGTTTTAGCTTCCTGAGACTTCAGCCCGTTTTCGATGGCGCCCATGAGGGCAGGGTCGAACCCACCGACGACGTTTTCTCGGATAATGTTACCTGCCTTGTCGAGGAGGTTCCTCTTCGAAAGTAGGTTGACCATCTCTGGGCCGAACGACCCTTGCTGAAGGCCGCCAGCGATGAAGTCGACGAGTGCCGCGCCCGAAGCTCCTGCTTCTTTCATGGAGGAGAACGACTCGAGCGACGCTTTCTTTTTCTTCCAACCGCTGAAGTCTGTGTTCCCCTGAATCTCGCTCTGAAACTTCGAGACGGCTTCTGATGCCTTGCCCGCTAGCTCCGCTGGCGTAATGGCCGTCTGGTCGACCTTCCGCTGGGTCTGGGTCGTGACGCTCTGGCGCAGGCCCTGCTCGTAGGCCATGCGGGCAGCGTTCTGCTTTGCGCGAAGGTCCAGGAGCACGGCATCCTTCGCGGCCTCGGCTTCGGGGATACCTCGTTTGGCAGCCATACCAGCGTACTTGTCGGCGAGCGTGTCGTAGGCCGCCGCCTTGGACAGGTTGAGCATGTTTACTTGGTCTTGGATGCCCTGTCTGGCGTCCTGGGTCTGCGCACGCGCCTCTCCCAGCAAGCCTTTCTGGTTCTCGAAGTTTGCCTTTTGCATGGCGAAGTCTTGTTCGACGGCGCGGTTTATAATGTCGAGCGCACGGTTGCTTTTGTCGCCAGTAAGAGCCGAACCGAAACCCCCAAGCGCGATGGCAAGACCCGCCATGACCTTGTCGCCCGTGCTCTGCTTCTCCCAGTAGTCTTTTATGTCCGCTCGCTCTTTGAGGCTCTGGTACACGCGGTCGGATTCCGCGAGCCGGTCGGCGAGGGTCTTCTCGCCGTCCTGTACGATGGCGTCGGTTTTCACCTGCTTGTCAGCGGTGAGTTTGAGCCGCTCGTCCGCCTTGGCCGCCTCTTCGATGGCCTTGTTACGTCCAGCTTCGGCAGCCTTCTCGGCCTGCGCCTGTTGAGCCGCAAACAGCTTATTCTGCTCTGCGACGAGCGACGCTTCGTTCGCCGTAGGTTTACTGCCCTGCGTCGCATTTGTCGTCGTGGTGTCCACCGTCTCAACAATGAGGGGTTGCGGCGCAGCGAGGGGCGCTTCGACAGGCAGCGGCACAGGCTCGGGCACCGGCGCAGGCACCGCGGCGGGCGTGGGCAACAGGGTCATAAGTGCCTTCTTTTGGTCTTCCTCGTTCTGCCTGGCCCGAGTCATGTTCTCTGGGGAGAAAAGTCCTGCGAATTCCATTATGCGCACTCCTTCATGTTCAATTCGTCCGCGTCGTGGTTGTCGTCGCCAACCAGAGCATCGCCGACAACCATCACGCCCGTTGAAGTGACCAGCGTATAAACGTCGCGCTCCATGGCTTCCCCTACCTGCAAGCCGACGTCCGCCGCCGTAGTCCAGCCCCCGCGTGTCCAGACCGCATGTAAGCCGGTCATGGTGGCGCCGGCGAACAGGAAGAGCGCCTCGTGCGAGACGTAACGACGGGCTTCTAGGACGGTAGAGCCCCACAGCTCTTCGCCAACTCCCACGTCTTCAATGTTCTTTGTGGCGACACCGTCGGCCATGAGCACTTGCTCGCCAGCAGGGAAACACGCAGCGATAACCGCACCGACCACTGAGGCTCCCGCGCCAATCATGCCGGTCATTCCCGACTTTTGAGCGGTTTGCCGTGCCTGTTCCGTTTGGAGTTTCGCCGTTTCCGACTGCAAGACAGCCGCGAGCGACTGCTGCTCGATGCCCATAAACTTGGCGATGCCGTCAATCGTCATGCCTTGTGCCTGGAGTGTTGCAGCTTGGTTGACAATCTTCGCCTTGAGGTCCAAGTCCACATCGAAACGTGCCATCTCGTCCAGTGCTTTGGCGCTGAACTGGTCTGTGCTGATGTTATTCTGAGCCGTGGCCGTCTGCGCCGCGAGCCCAGCGCTCTGGTCCGCTAGCCCGGAGCGGAGGTCCACGTCCTGGTTAGCAAGGTCGCCCTTAAGCTCCGTGTCCACGTTGAAGCGGGAGGTCTGTCCTGCTTCGAGGGCGTTAGTTTTTGATGCATCCTGCGAAAGCCCCGCCTGTGCGATGGCAACCTCTTTGCCGGTAACCGCGTTCGTGAGATTGGCCTGCTGCTCGAAACCAGCCTGCGTGCCCGACACGGAAATGTCCTGCCCGCGTGCCGAGTCGAGTACCTGCCCGAGCTGGCTTCTGGCCTGGAGGGCTTCCGCTAGACGAAGTTCAGCCGATTTCGCCGCATTGTCCTGCTGGAGTGCCGCCACATTTTGCATGGCCTGCCGCTGCGCAAGAACAGGGTTTCCACCACGGGCTGATGCAGCCATGGCCATCTGACCCGCCACAGCCTGTTCGTTTGCCTTGTTTAGTTGGCTCTGTGCTAGGGAAGGGCCTTCACCCGCAGCGGACGCCGTTAGAGAATCCGCAAGGGCCATCTGCCGCGCACGGACCTGCGCGTCTTCGCGCGACATCCCCGCCGCCACCATACGTTCAACGTTGCCGATTTGCGCGGCGCTCATTACCCCGGCTTGCGCCTGTCCGGCCTGTACGGTCTGGGTCGTTCCGCGCATTGTGTCCGCCACGATGGGGGCTTGCCGTTCGACCGTGGTTCCAGGGCCGACCTGCTGCGCTGCGACCGGTGCAGCACGCACGGGGTTGTTCTGTAGGGCCGTGCCCATCCCACCCGCTCTGGCCGCAGCGCCCTCGATGCCTGCCTGCGCACCGTCGACGCCTGCCGTTGAGGCTCGGGTTATGCTCGTAGGGTCAATCGCTCGGAGCCGCGCCCCCATCTTGCCAGTCGTGGGGTCCATAAACTTGCCTGCTTGGGCGAGCTTTTTGCCAGACTCGACGAACGGAGCCTTTACTGACTCCCCGAATGTGGTCGCCTTAATCCGTTGCTTTGGCGCGCCGCCGGGCGGGGGAGCCTGTTCTTTAGTTTCCAGTTTTTTAGCGAGTTCTCGTTCTTCGGGTGTCATGGGACCTCCTGGTTCCCTTGAGCCCGAACGTTACCTAAGACGTCATCGTGTTCGAAGCAGCGAGCCGGTTCGTGCCAGCCTTGACGCCGATGACTAGGGTGATGCCCGAGAGCGTGAATGCGCCCGTGCCCTGACCTTCGGGGAAAGCATCTTCGAGCGTGATTTTAAACGACTGACACTTCTGGCGAGCGGGTTTCAGCTCGAACTGGTAGACACCCGTGCCTTGGCCAAACGTGCCTGTGCCATAAGGCGACGCGGCCCCGTAGGAAGCCCCTTCGACTACGGCTGACGGCGTCACGGTGAATGTCTCACGGCTCCAGTCCGCGAAGTCGTAGGACAAGGACGCTTTCAGAGCGTGCGCACCGACGTACTGCCCGAGCAGCGCCAGCCGGTACACCCTCTGGAAGCCCTGTAGGCCAGCCGTCGAGACCCACGCCGTCTCGAGCCGCGTGCGGATAGGCACGCCGTCGTCCGAGTAAACGCCCTCTGTTTCACGCAGGGCATTCCCGTTTGCTCGTAGAAAGACATAACCGCCGAGCCAGTTGGCCGCCGAGACTGCCTCCTGACGCGTGAAGGTGCTCCAGGCGTCGTAGAAATAGTCGTAGACCAGCGTCGTTCCCTGCGTGGTCGTGAACCGAACGTGGTTGACGTCAGCGACAAGTACGGCGGACGAGACGTTGAGCGCGTTAAAGTCCTGAACTTTGTCGCCGACGTAGGTCAACGTGAGGGCGCGGTCGAGGAGGTAAATCCCCTTCTCGCTCTTGAACATGATGCCCTTGGGGGTCAGCACGACGCTTTCGGGCTCGCTGCATCCAACGTCCGTTGCGATTTGCTGTGGAGGGAGAAAGTCGTTCTGGGCGCCCGTGTCGACGGGGCCGTTACCCACGAGGATGAAGATTGAGCTTTGTTTGAACAGAACGAGCTTGTCGTCGAGCACGGCAAACGCCCTGATGCCGCCGCCGCCGGAGTCTGCCCCGAGCGTCAACGCGTCGCTGAATGCCACACCCTCGTCACGCACAAACTCCTTGGAGTAGCGCAGGTCGGACGAGCTTTCTAGACCAGCAGCGAACAGTCTGTTCTTATAGGCGATGACCACGTCACACGCGGACACGGGCGTGTTCTCCAGAACCCCTCCAGTGGTGTATAGGAGTGGCCTAGACGTAATCGAGGCGTCCACCAGCAGGTCCACAAAGGCAATCGTGTCGACCGTCGTGTCATTGTACAGCGGCGCCGTGTCGGAACTGACCTTATAGAAAAGCGAGCCTCCGGCTGTCGTGCGGTAGACGGCGGCGACTACCTCCGACCTCGCAGGAGCTTTCTTTGCCGTAAACCTCAGCGTCGGGATAGTCACGGTCACTGAGTCGTTAGAGCCCGTAAGGGTTATTGCTTTGGGAATGCTTGGAGCCGAGCGGTGAATCTGCCCCTTGGCATCAATCCACTCCCACACAACGACGTGCTGGTACGTTCCGTTGGCGATGGCCCCGATGGTTCCCGCAGCCGACGTCACGCTATCGGGATAGAGATGGTAGCCGTGCTCTGTGACACTCTCGCCGTCGAACATCTTCAAGAACCCGCCAGGTATGTGTAGGTTCTGGCCGAGCTGCTCCGAGACGCCAATAGACGCCGCCGCATGGTTGATTCTGAGCTGATTCACGCCGCGCAGGGAGAATGTGGAGACGTTGCCAGCCACGACGCGGGTTTTCCGCAGCCCCGAGACACCAATCGTGGAGTCGTCGAGGTACCAACTTCCGGGGAGCTGTGACGCTCGCGTCGTGTGCCCACCCGCGACGGTCGAGAGCATCTTTGCCTGGATTATGGAGTCAGAAGAGCTACCACCCCAGTTGTTGCCCCAGTCAAAACCCCAGCCTGTCGCTCGGAGGCCAGCGGCATCAGACAGCGAGAAGTAGGTGTCCTGTAGCCCCTCCGCCGAGGCGTAAGACACCATGATTTTCGTCGAGCCGTCGTTTCGGTACGCCTTCGAGGCCAGCCCTGCCGAACGCTGGAACACGGTGGGCGTCGAGAAGGTGTTGTCCACGACGGCAACACGGCAACGCTGCACGTAGTGGTTCACGTCCGCTGCTGCATCGCGCTCATAGAATAGCTCAAGCGCGTTCAGCGTGGTCAGCTCGTTAACGTACGCGAGGGCTGTGACGTTTCGCACTGCGGGCGACGTGGACGCGTCGATGACAAGTGCTGCCTTGTAGGTCGTGAAGTCGTCATAGAACCCACGGGTCTTTACCCCGGCCGAGGTGTTGTACCAGGCGACGTGGAAAGTGTCTTTCTGGCCGGCGCGAACGCCGGTACATACTGCGAGACACCCGTCTGGGTTTTCGTCTGTTATGGCCGTTGGTCCTGGAACACCGTCTGCAACCCCGCCGACCTGACCCGTGAGCAGGACGATGGCTAGCTTGAGCTGGGCCGACGTATTTCGGTAGGCGACGACCATGCGGCTTGCGCCCAGGAGGGCGACATCGAACATGGGTGTGGTCGTGTTGACGTCCGCTGCTATGACATTCTCCGGTGAGAACGCCGAGGGCACCAGGGTGTCGAGCCGCCTGCAAATGAGCCTCTCGGTCACCGTGTCGTAGTAGAAGACGAACTGGAATTGGCCGATGGCAAAGCACCGTGGTCTGATGCCATTCGCGTTGAGCCGGATGTCCTGCAAGATGCGAGCACCAGACTGCTGGTCGAGCACAAGGGCACGAACACCCCCCCGCGAGTCTTCCCACGCGTACGTCGAGGTGTTCCCCGAGTAGCAGAAGTCGGCAGAGGTCTGCTCGTACGAGTTGGTGACAACGTTCGTCGTCTGCACGCTGGTCGTGGGGCAAGGTCCACGGTTCGCCCACTGCTGTGCTGCGAGCCCATATGTGTAAAGGCTGCGCCGGTCGACCAGGCAAAGCTCACTGTTGTAGGTCACCAACTTGAGCGCGCTAGAAATGTCCGCACCGCCCAAGACTGAGAGCCCAAGCGTCGTGAAGCCGTTCCGTTTGCGAATCTCGCCTGTCCGAAGCATCGTCGCGTTCTCCATGCGGAGGAGCGAGCCTTGTAGCTGTTTCGGGTCGGCTTTGGAGTTAACGCCGAGGCCAAGGACGAGCGGAATGGTCTGCTTTTGGAGAGTCATTTGCCACCTACCGCGAGCGCAATCGGCGTGCCGGTCTGAGCCTCAAGGGCTTTCTGTTGGGCAAGTACCCAGTCTGCACAAAGGCGAACCTCGCATTCCCTCCATTTGGTAATCTCACGCACGCCGCCGTCAGGAAAGAACAGAACAATTTTGTCCTGAGTAGCGTCGTAGGTGTGTCCAGAAACTTTGAATGAGTGCCAGAACCAGTTGCGTCGGTAGGTGAAGACGTAAGTCATTGTGCTGCCCTTTTTCGTGACGGGGTGTCCACGTTTCGAGGGCAAGACGCCCTCAGCAGGAGGGTCTAGGGTACTCGCTCTTACTTCACGCGCATCACGTAACGGACGGAGATGTACTTAGGCAGGACCGAGAACGACGTGCCGCTACCCGTCCCGCCCGTGTTGCCTGTCATGTTGGTTACTGCGCCCGCGAATCCCACGGAAGCTGAGGAGGAGTTCCCCCCCGATTGCGCGGCTGTAGAGGAGTTATTAATCGCCCCGCCTGTGTACCAAGTCCGTGGCTGGGCATTGTAGGACGCGACCTGCGTGAAGGTTCCGGTGCCTCCTGAGTTGAGAAGCACGTCTAGCAGCATTTGCTCGATGCTGGTTCCCGATGTCGTCCAAGAGAGCTGCGCAGAGACCGGCTCTCTTGGCGCCCAGTAGTTGGTCGTGCCGTTGGGGTGATGGCTCATTTGGTGAACGTGCGCCATGTCGTGAGTATGGCTGTTTGCCGCGAACGTAGTCGTACCAGTGAGCCCGAACGTATTAGCGTGGCCGTGGTCCATATTGTGAACGTGCGAAGGTAGGTTCGTCGTCGCGAGCGTTATATTCGCGTTGGACCCTGCTGCTGTGCCGCTGGTCGCGTTGCCTCGCAGGAAGGCGTCGTCATTAATGTTCGGGATAACCGTGCCGTTCATTGGGCTAGTGGCGTCCGCGATGGTCTGGCCTGCGCACTGCACGAAGCCATTGGCATCAGCTACGGTTGTGGCCGAGCATGCGTAAGCGCCGGACAGATGCGGCATGGTGGCAATGACCGCGCCGAGTGGGAGTATGCCCCGTCCTGACGTGGAGCCCGTGAACGCTACGGTGTTGGAGAAGGTCGCTGCACCGCTGTGCGTCTCGGTGCCGGTGAACGCTGCTGTACCGCTGTAGGTGTTAGCGCCCGAGAACGTCAGCGCCTTCGTTATGGTGCTCGGCAGGCTCACCTGGTGCGTGGCCGCCGAGGGGCTGACGGTGACCTCACCCGACGTGCCTGTAATGGTGCGGAACGTTGCCTGCCCCGTGACGTCAAATGACAAGACCGTGTCGGCTGCTGGGGCTATGACGGGCAAGGTGAGCGCATAGGCGACAGTGGCACTCGACGCCTTGATGGTCACCGACTGAGAGCCAGATGTCTTGTTCTGGATGCTCAGGTCACCCACCAGAAGCTCCGCTGTCTCGCCGGAGCCGCGCAGGAAGACAAACGTCTTGAGCAGGTCACTATAGTTGACACTCGCTGTGATACCCGGCTGACCGTAGTCGCCGCCGATGGTCCCGACGCTCGCGATGTTTATGCCCCCGCCTGACGTAATCTGAACGCCCGTGCCTGCTGCGTTTCGCCACCAGAGGTCCCCGTTCACGTTCACGACGCAGCCGATGTCGCTAGCGTTGGAAGGAACCGCGCCTTGGTCTTGGAGCCGAGCCGTCTTGAGGCCAGTCGCTGAATTGTTGTTGAAAAGGAGGTCGGTGATTATGTTCAATCCGGCTGGAGTGACCCGCGCACCGTTACCTGACGAGTGGTCGTGTGCGTCTACCTCGTCGAAGGCGACGTTCACCTTGGTTGCCCACGTGGGACCTGGCGTGGTGGACGGGACCGGGAGGTCGAGGCTCATATTTGGCGTGGTCATCGTCGCTCCTTCAGAAAACGTAGATTGAAATGGTTGAAGAGGCGCTCGCCACCAAGGCAAGAAGCCGAGTCGGAGCTGGGTTTGTCGAGCCACGCCAAACGGAGATGTCTGCTCTCACGTCCGTGACGAAGAAGCCGAGGGGCTCGCGACCTAGGCCGTGCTCGATGAAGGCCGGCGTGGTGGAGACCTCTATGTTTCGCACCAGGCGCCCGGCGAGAAGAGGGCTCGCGATAGACTGGAAGGACTCAGCGACGGCGTCCTGCACGCGCATGAGGGCCTGGTCACTTGTTTGGATTTTGCGAAACGGCCTTACGCCCACCAGGCACCTCGACCCTGTGGCACGATGACCTCTGGACCTCCGGCGTCGCGTGACTTCGCCATGTCTTCGATGCGCTTGAGCAAGGCCGCTTTCTGCCGCTCAAGCTGAGTTGTCGAGGACTCCTCTTTCTGAAGGGCCTTTATCGCGGCGTCTACCACGACGTAGTCACTCCAGCGGTTCTGGTCGTCGAAGATGTCGGCGTCGAGGGTGAGGGCGGGCATCAGGGGGATGTACCAAACGCGGTAGGTGCCCTGGCACTGGTCGGCTGGTGTTAACTTGGCGACCCCACCTTGTACCCTGTAGCGGATGCCAGATTCGTCATACGCCAGGCTGCCCACCCGGTCGTTACGCTCTGCAAATGAGAATGGGTCAATCGAAACCCAACGGGCGCCGACGTTTCGGTCAACACCCCTGAGCTTGTAGAAGTCTGTCGGGAGCGTAATGGAATCTTGCCCGCTGGCGACCACTGTGTCTGCCGTCACGGAGACGTAATAGTCCTGAAACGAGGCGACAAGGATGTCGTAGAGTTCCGCTGCGGAGTCCTGCACGAACTGCGCGAACTCGGCGTCGGCCACGAACTGGCTTCCGTCCATGTCTGCCCTCGAACGGGCTCGTGCCTTGAGCTGGCCGAAAGTGGCAGTCATGGTGTTACCTCAGCATTGTTCGATGAATGATTTCAGAGCCTGCGCAAGTCCCGCAGCGTCGCGTGCTCGGACTGCCTCGAGGATTTCCTCGGCGGCGGCTTCCAAGCCTGCGTCTTCCTCGGGCTCGCCTTCAGGCGCGCCTTCGCGCTCGGGCTTCTTCTTGCTGATTTGGACCAGGATGTCTTTCACCATGGCGTCTTTATGTTTAAACATGATTTAACCCCTTAGACGCTAGAGTTGGAGAGCGTGAGTTCAATCAGGATTACGGCTGCGTCGATGACTTCGGCATCAGCGCCCGTGTCAGTACGACAGAGTTGCACCTCCAGGGCGGGGGCAGCGCCCGACACTGCCACGTTGCGCAGAATCGCTTGCACGCCGTTTGCCGTTGCGTAAGCCGCGTCAGCCGCGCCGATGACGACCGCACTGCACGCAAGAACGCGCTGGTAGGCGTCGGCCAGCGTGAGTTTGTAGCGCCCGGCTTTGCCCGATACCTTCGAGACGACGAGCCCCATGGCGTCCTGCGAGGAGACCGTGCCAGACGTGGATGTGGTAACGGTCGCGAAGAGCTTGACGACGCCGCGTTCGAGGGAACCTTGGAACTGCTGAAACATTCTGCTGGCCACGGGTGGCTCCTTTGAGTGAGGGAGTGAAAAAAGAGGGAGGCGAAAGGCCCCCCTCCTAGGTGCTTCAGGCGCTCAGAGCTGGCAGGGTCACGACCGCGTTATGACCAGGTGCGTTGCACGCGAGGTTCCCACGGAACGCGAGGCGGGCTTCGATGCCATCGCCCGAGGGCTGGCGCAACCAGATGTTACCGCTGTCCTGGATTATGAAGTCGATTGCCTTGCCTGCGGTGCAGAGCTTCCAGGACTTCATGTCGAGGAGGTAAGCCACGTTGGCGGTCAGGTTCATGTCGGCGACGACTTTCATCGTCCCGCGTGGACCGTGGATTTCGACTGCGCGGAAGCCGACTTCACCAACTTTGAGGTCGACATACTGGACTTTGGCACCGAGGCTCTTCACGAGCGCACCGTATTGCTCGAAGCTCACGACGACGATTTCAGGCTTGCCGCCGACCTTGCCTGCTTTGTACGAGCCGTCGATGAGGGCTTCTTCGATGGACTGCGCAGAACCGTCGTGGCGAACTCCGGCGAGCTTCGTGGCGTCAACTGTGCGGTCAACTCCGAAGAAGGCTGTCGACGTAGGCGCAGCGGATGGCAACCATCCAGCGAGACCAGCGATTTGCCCACCACGTGTCCCCTGGAGGAAGATGTAGTCATTGGCGGCGATGGTTCCCGAAGCATCGTAGGCGTCGTCGAGGGTGATGGTCCCAGCCGAGACGTCCACGCCGATTATGGGGAAGGCAGCGAGTGTGCCGTCAGTGGTCCTGGCCGAGCCGCCCGAGAGCGCCGCGAAGATGACCAGGGTCTGTCCCACGTCGAAGTTCGAGGCGTCGCCTTTGTTCTTCAGCGTGATTATGGTCGTGGCCAGTTCTGCAGGCTCCGCGAGAACCTGTCCGAGTTCGCCAGCGCCTGAGCGGAAGAGCTGGAGGGCCACGGCGCGCGTCAGGCGGTTGTGGGCCGAATCGCTCGCGGCAGTGACGGCATCGATGAAGCTCGACGCGTTACCCTGGGCGAGTTCCACGGCGAGACCGTCGACTTGAGCGATACTGAAAAGTTGGACGTGGGTGAGCAGGAAGTCCTCGAATTTGGGCGAGCCCGATGCAGCCTGCGCCTGGGCATTCGCGAAGGAAGCGGAGACGCCGCCGCCGTCGGAGAATTTGTTAGGGATGGGCATATGTTTGCCACGGAACTTCTCGTCCTTGGCGACCATTGCCAGGAACGGATTGTCCTTGTAGACAAGCTCCTGGTACATCGACTCGTTATAGTATTCTTTCATCGCGGGGGTCAGGGAGGCTAGGTCGACGGTCATTTGATTTTACCTTAGTTGTTGAAGCGCAGCATCGAGACTGCACGGTCTTTCGCCTGTTGGGGCGTCAGTTTGGTTTGGGCAGGCGGCATCGGCGCTGCCTGACTCTGGGAGAGGGTGAACTGCGTCCGTGGCTCGCGACTCTGGGGACTGGCTTGGGGCTTGGGCTGCGTCTTCTTGAGGCCAGAAATCTGGCTAAAAAGATGCTGTTCCACCAAAGCGAGGGCGTCCGTTACTGACAGCACTTCTCCGCTCTGGGTGTGGTGGGCGAGGATTACGTCGTAGACCACGTCATGCTGCTCGAACTTATTAACCAGCTCGAAGGCGTCTTGGTCAGCGGCGGCTGTTTCCTTGATGGACGCCTTGAAGTCGGTAATCTGCTGGTCGTACCTAGCGCCAGCCTCCTCCTGCTGTTTCTTCGCCAGACGCTCATCGACCATGTCCTCTACGCTCTTCTCAGGCGTAGCTTCGACGGCATCTTCGCCACCCTGTGCGTAGAACTCGATGACGTCGTCGAGCGAGAAGCCCGCGGCGGCAAGAATCTTAGCAGGATTCTTCGATGCTCGTGCCTCTTCGATGGCCCGCGAGAGTGGCTCGACCTTAGTCGCCTGGTCCTTCATCGCCTGCTCACGCTGTACGAGGTCACGCTGGCGCCGTGTGAGTTCCGCGAACTTGCGGCCCATGCGCTGGTCGTCAGCCGGCGTGTCCGGCTTTGCCTGCTCGATTGGTGCAGATGGCGCCGCGGTGACGACGGCAACCTCGGGAATCGAGACGGGTGCGGCAGGGCTACTGACGGGTGTGGAAACTATTTCGCTCATGTTTTCTCCTTGCTTTCTGATTAGATGACGGGCGTTACCGGCAGCAGTTCCGACGTCGGTTGAGCCTCTGGGAGAGCCATGGGCGCTTGTTCCACGGCTTGCGGCTGTGTTTCGCGCTGGAGTGCAGCGGCGTCGTCAATCAGACGGCGAAGCAGTTCAAGGCGCTCTTCCGGCGCGCGTTCGGCTCGTGCTTTGAGGTAAGAGCCCTGGGCTACACGAATCAGGAGGCCGAGGTTCTGGTAAGGCTCGGGTGTTTCGTAAGTACCATTCTCAAGAATGCTCTCGACGACGCGTGTGGCGTCATTGTAAGCCGACGTAACAACGCTCATCGAGCCTTCGAGGTCTGGGAAGTCGAGGAGCGCCATCCCCTCGTCCTTGTCGAGTAAGCCCGCTTGGATGAGTTCCTGCACCTTCTGCAGGCGGCCCGCTGGCGTCGTGGGCAAGAGCGATGTGGGGAAGCACCGCAGGAGGTACTGGTCGCGCTTGAGCTGCACGTCTTTCCACACGATTTTCTCGGAGCGCCCTTTTGTGGCTACGAGGACGTTGAACCCGGGCTTGGCTTCGTAGAGCGACGCCGCTTCCTCAACTGCCAGACGTGCGATGTCGAGGAAGAACTGCTCGTAGCGCTGACCCACCAGCACGAAGCGCTCGCTCTCTATGTCCTGGTACTCCCGGAGTGCGACACCGGAGTCGAGGCCCGAGGGCTTCTTGGACTGGGCTGAGAGCTGCGAGACGCCCGTGATGGCGTAGGCCTTGCTCTCGAGCCTGTCGAGGTGCGCGTAGACCTCGCCCGGCATGGCTTGAGCTGTCATGAACGTCGGGGCCGTGCCGTTGTAGCGCACGACTGAGAGCCCCTCGGGGTTAGCCTGGAGCGCCGCGCCGTTCACTGTCGAGCCGTTCTCGATGAACACGCGGGGCACTGAGCAGACGTTCTGTGCGGCTTGGATGTTACGTAGGATTTTATTCACTTCGATTTGAATGCCGGTCAGTTCTTCGGCTAGTCCTGTGCCCCAAAAGCCTATAAGCGGCTCTGACCAGCGAAGGAACGCGAAGGGGAAGTGGTCCTTGTCCCATGGCTCGTCGACGAGGACGGCGGAGGCGACGGTGACCACGTGACGCCCGTCTTTAGCCTCAGGGGATGACCGCAAGTGCCATGCCTCGACGACCGTGACGAGCTGCGGATTCGCGGCGTCCTCTTTCGAAAAGGTCGAGTCTGCCGAGAGGATGGCCGCAGCATGCTTGGGAAAGCGAGTGGCGAGTACGTCTCGAGAGATGTGCCGGCGCTGGTAGAGCGTCCTTGGCTTACCGTAATGGGCCTCGCCATCGTCAAGTAAAAGCTCGCTGGCGTGTACACGCTCGAAGCATACTTTAAACCCGTCCTGGAACACCTTCACGACGCCTGTGCCGGTGACGAGCGAGTCGCGGAACACGCTCTGGCCTAGCGCGTACACCTCTTCCGCGTCGAACAAGCCATCGATGAGCTTGGTTAGCTGTTGGGCGCGTTTCTTCAGCTTCCAGTCGGCGCCAGACGTCAAGAATAGTGGCCTCGGACGCGCCTGGCTGATTTTGGCGCAAGCGGTGTCCACGCATGACTTGATGACGTTGAGCGTCAGCCGTGCGGCATCTGCCATCGAGCGGGTTTGCTCCCGACCCGGCGCGCTCACAGAGAGCTGCAGGAAGGCGCGGTTGGAGTAGAGGCGCGAGTGGCGGAGGTCCTCCTGGCGACGGCCGGAAGAGGCTCCCTCTAGAACTCGCGCCGATTCCCATACGTGTTGATGCAGGTCTGCCTCTTCGAACCACCATTGCGGGTTGGTGTCTTTGCCGTGGCGGCGTGGCGTCAGGTCTACGGTGTGAACCTTCATTCGGCGCTCCAGTACATGAGGGAATCGACGTCTTCAGCAGCCGACGGAGGCTTGGCTTCCTCAACGCGAGGAAGTGGCAGCGGCCCCAATTCCAGCGTGATGTCAGCGCTCGAGTAGCGCACGACTCCCTGCTCGCGGAGAATGGCTAGAAGGGCTCGAAGCTGTTGATGCGCGTCCATTCGTGGCGGTCTCCTGCATGCGGGGTCGGAACTCACGGAGAGCGCCGCTGTTACCGTCACTGCTGCCACCAGGGCATATTCTCAGTCGCCTCGGCCCTTGCGTCGTGCGCGGCGAGCTGGGCCTGTATGTAGTCGTCTGGACTGAGTGTCTGCGGAATCCGCACGTTGGTCTGTCGATGGCGGTAACCGTAGATTAAGCATGCCAGGTGGTCCGCATGCCCCGTGACGGCGTTCGTCGCGTAGTCCGACCTGGCTCCGTTGAACATCGCGCTTCGCAGCGTCGCGATGAGTAGCCGGCACGACGGGTCTATAACCAGCTTGCCATTAGCCAGCGCCTCGCGAATCATCACGATGCCGGGGTGGAAGCCCTCCTTTGGCTTCTGGGGGAAGACGACGGCCTCGCCATATGTGATTGCCAGCTCCGAGCGTGTAGGTCCTGGAGCATCGACCACGAGTAGGTCGGCCTTTGGCACCCGAGCCCTGACGTACGCGATGGCGGCGGCGATGGCCTTGTGCGTCGGATTCGTGGCTAGGGTCTGCTCGGCGACGACGGTGACGCGGTCATGCCTGGGGTCGTATACGTAGGATTGGAAGGCGCTGAGGTCCCGCACGCCGCCGATGTCCGCCGCAACCCATGCTCGCGTGTGCTGCGGGATGGCAGCCGTCTGGACGTGTAGTCGTGCATCAAACTCCGGGATACACACCATATTCGTGTCGACGATGTCTTCAACTAAGTACTCCCTGCGCCACGACAGGCTCGCCTGCCCGCCCTGCTCCTCGCACATGTCGGCAAGTTCTTCAGCGCTGTAAAGAGGCGATGCCGTCGTCGGGAACGTGAAGTAGGCCCCACGGCTGATGGCGCGGATTTCCACGACCGTGTGGATGGGATGGTCTGGCACAGGCGCCGGGGTATACGTGTGAATCAGCCTGGCGCCACGACGGCCGAGCATCGTAGGCATGAGCACGGAACGCGTTACGTAAAGGAAATTCTCAGCGCTAGTCGCACCGCCCTCATCCGCCACAATGAGGTCCGCAGCCAGCCCACGGAACGCATCAGACGCGGTGTCGAATCCGCCGAGCGTAACCTGGCTGCCATTTGTGAACGTCCAGCGCAGCTCGGATTTCATGGGCCTGACGAGCCCCTTCGGTATGTCCTTCGTGATTTCGCGGAGCAAGGGCACCACGATGCTCATGGCCTGCTTCGCTGAGGGCGCGCAGAATATGACTTGGCTGCCCGGCTTCTTCAGGCACCGCTCCAGACAGAGCACGAGCATCAGCCAGGTCTTCCCGTAACGCCGGCCGATTTTGCACGCCACCTCCCGTACGTTCTCAGGAAGAGCCGCAATGTCGTCGTAAATCTGCCGTTGTCCTGCGTGCAGCAGCATGTCGGCCAGCTCGCCGCGCCTCCATAGCTCCGCCCGAGCGGCCCTAAGTAACTCTGGTTGCAACATTGAGCATCTTTACGAGCACGGTGGAGTCTATGGCTTCGAGCGGCTGGAGCACCGGTTGCGCGTCCCTTTGAAGAGCACGCATCGCAGCGGTGCGTAGGTACAGCTCGCGGCAAGTCTTGAGCGCGTCGAGGGCCAGCTTGTAGTTTGCTAATTCCATCGGGTCGAGCAGCTCACGTTGCCGCGTCTTCTCGCCGAGCGTTTCTACGATGTCACGCGCGACGTCCGCAGCCTTGTTCAGAGCCTCGCGGATGTTGATTGGCTTGGTTTTCTTCTGCCCTGGCAGCACGACGACAGGCTTGCGTTCCCTAATTCTTGGTTTTGGTCTTACCACGTTTCACCTCCACTGGCATTACGGGCTCCGGCGTCGGGACTTCCGCTTGTGGCTCGGGGGCGAAGTCCACCTGTATGACGCTCGAGGGCGACACCAGCGTCAGGCCCGCCGCGCACTGCACGTGGACCCAGCCGTCGACGAGAGCCACGCTGAGAAAGTCAGCCACATTGATTTGCTGGGTATGCTTGCCTCCGACACGGACGTAGTCGCGAAGGATGACGCGTGTGAGAATCATCAGGACCTCCAGGGGTTGTAAGTAAACAGGCCGGGGTGACTTGTTGCGACGCGTTTGGCCGCGTCGGTAAGATGCGATGCTTCGAAACCCGGCAGGACGCCGGCCTGCGCCAGAAGTGCGCGGGTGATGCCGAAGCGTCGCAGGCTGTGTTTCACGTACAGGTAGTGAACGACGTCGGGTTCCGTGAGCGCCCAGCCCCAGATGACGTTGGCATCGAGTGGGTCTGCAGCGATGCGTAGGGCGGCGTCCGGGCGAGTGACTAGGGTCTCAAAGCGTGCCTTAGCCTCGCGGTAGAACACGGCGCTCGTGACGCACGGCCAGCTTGCACGTGCTGACTTAAGGTAGCTATTCAGGATGAAATTGGCGTCCGCGTCGGCGGCAGGTCGAAACAGTATTCGGGGTGTCTGGCTCATGTTACCTCGCTCTCTGGGAAGAGCGGCGGCGTTACTAACCGGCGGTCCTGTCGGCTTCGCACCAGTCTTCGTCGAGGACTTCGGTAAGGCGGTCTAAGTGCGCGGTCATGCGCGCCCGGTGATGCTGCAGGATGGCCACAATCGCGTTGGGCGAGGTCTTGAGCCCCTTACGGATGCTGCGGATGCTGAGGCCGTCGGCGTACATCGACCAGGCGGCGCGTTCCTTGTCCGACGCCCAGAGATTCCAGTCCGCGTAAAGCGAGACAGCCCTCCAGTGGTCTCCGTCCGACCCGCGGAACGTCTGCGTGTTCAAGTTGTCGGAGAAGCACTCGCCATCGCGGCGGCGGCTTTCGATGTCGTTAAAGCCTGAGTCCTTCAGGCGGCGGTCCCATTCGCGTACAAGGTCGGGCGTTGGTTTAAGCGACATGGCACACCCCCGCGACAGTTCCGTCTTCGAGCACTTCGAAGACGATGACCATCGCGCCCGTCTGCTCCACCAGGTCTCGGAACTGCTCTGGCGACGACGGCCATGGCACGTCCGCCTCGCTGCTCAGGACAGGCAGGGCTGCCTCCAGGAGGTCGAGCGCCGCCCGGAACGCCTCCACGTTCGCTGGGGTGGGTCTTCCCACCTCGGCTTCCACTGCAGCGCAGGCTGCGGTCCACGCTGCGACGCGCGCCTCGCGTTCGTGCTTCCAGATGGCTGTTCCGTTCTGTGTCAGGAGCTTGGTGTTAGACATTATGGACCTTCGCTTCGATTAGGTTTGAGGTGGGGGCCGGCGTCGCAGGCGGAGCCGGCAGGGAGCGCTGGAGGCTGCGGAGCCATGCCAAGGTCAGCGACAGTGACTCCGCTGCCGTCACGCCCTGCGCGTCGTGGTCCAGCAGCGCGAGGGCCGACTCCACGAGCGCGCGGGCGTGGCGCAGGCTCTCGACCTGCGCTGCCGTCGGTTTCTTCACTGAGCACCCCCTGTGAGGCCCTGGAAGGCGCGCTCGAGACTGCGCGCCACGTGCGCGGGGACCTTGTGGGTGTCGAGGTGCCACCAGTCTCGGGCTTCGCGACGCACGAAGTAGTCATCAGACGACCTACAAAGGAGGCCGACAGTCCAGTAGCGCCCGCCGGTGACGACCGTGTAGGCGCTCATGCGACACCCCGAACGGCGGGCGAAAGCGGCATCGGCGCGTACACGGGGTCCAACGGATTGAACCCTGCCGGGAGAGCCCAGGTGGCCGTTGCCAGCTCCGCGATGCGTGCGAACGCCACGAGTTTCCCGTAGCTGTAACGACCCGGGGCATTGCCATTAGCGCCGGTCTTCGTGACGCGTTCTGGCCACGGGCCATCGAGAAGCCCGGCCATTTTTTCGCTGGGGACAACGAGGATTTCGTGAGCGTCACGGAGCGTGGTCGCGCGGAGGATGAGGAACGCGTCGCAGAAGGCATACTGGGAGGCGATACCTGACGCTCGCAGGGTTTTCCCGCCGTCGGTCGATGTCGCGAACTCGGCGAACATCGTCGTCGAACACTGACGAATCGCCCACTTGTCGACCTTCAATTCGTAGGTGGCGCCCGTCTCGCGGCAAACGAAGTCCGGGCTGCGACCACCGGTCTGGTCGGGCTGGTCGAGGCTGAACAGGGCGGCGATGACGGATTCCAAAAGGGCGTTCGGGGTGAGGTTGTCCGCGGTGGCGGACGCGTTACGTAGGAAATGCATGGGGCGGCAGGAGCAGAAGGGGGACTACTTACTTAGTCTGGCCGTTTTGCGATGCAGTCGGTGCACATTTAAGCGCCGTCAGTAGTCTGCCCTACTCACACCGCTTTGACCCCTTTCTTGGGCCTTTTATGCGGCGATTCCTCTTCTCCTGCTAGTATAATGTCATAGCTCGGAGGGGCGCGCCAGCTAAACGGCATCACATGCGAGAAAACATTTCGCGCATGGAAAGCACGCTGACAGGCGTCGTGCGGACCTTATGCTCCGCGGCCACGGCGGCGTCGAAGGCCACAGCCTGCTCGGGCGTGGCGGGGACGTGGCGGACACCTCCGTGCGTGACGTACCAGTTGCCGTCGCCGTGGCGTAGGGCGGTCTCGATGGGGTCGAGGGTGATGATGTAACCGAGGGCGCTGCTGTCAACTTTCATGGGGCTTGTCTCCTCGAGGCGGCGTTGCCTCAGGAGTAAAGGTAACGCGCGCGACCCCCCGTCCGCCAGCATGTCAGCGTGGCCCCTCGAAGCTAGCACTTAACCCCCCGCAATCACATACGCGCCTTCTGAGGGGTCTAGCAGCCTCCTGGCGGGCCTCCAGATGGCGCGATGGCAGATTGCTTAGGCCCCCCGGGTAGCGTACCTCTGAGTGGCTCTCAGGCGCCTTGCTGGGGTGTCCCTGTGAGGCTAGGAGAGCGGGCCTGACAGGACA
>Ga0163154_10001808_pt1 | contig 32392 bp, 37 predicted proteins | sample OliLakLV19MP9P1_FD_148649 | JGI IMG/M metagenome (GOLD analysis project Ga0163154, IMG submission 148649) | Freshwater microbial mat bacterial communities from Lake Vanda, McMurdo Dry Valleys, Antarctica - Oligotrophic Lake LV.19.MP9.P1 | ecosystem: Environmental > Aquatic > Freshwater > Lake >... | reverse complement strand
CCCGTGTTATTCACCAGGGGACTTTGAGACCCAGATGTCGGGTAAGAATTGCTGAGGGGGCCGCGCCGCGGGGTCTCCTTACACCCGAAGGTGGGTCTGCACGCGTCTTGACGGTGGCCGAGCGCAGGTTTTGAGCCTTCGGCTGGGCGTTTGCCCGGCGATTTGCCGCACCTGTCCCGTAGATCTTGGTCAAGCAGAAACGAATCCACGGACGTGCGGCGGTGTCACTCCCAGTGCAGCGCAGCCACCCGCGGCCACAGCGCCTGCCAGAGAATCGCTGCCGATTCGCCGATGACCAGCGTCGCCCGCCGTCCGTGCACCAGCACCCGCGCGGCTACCCGCAGCACGCGCTCCCGTACCCGGCGCAGGCTCCATCCCTTGCCGGTCGCCGCCTCGATCATCAGCCGCGTAGCGTGCACGATGTCGTAGGCGAGCACGTTGAGCAGCAGCAGCACCTCGTTGTGCGCAAACGAGTCGCCCGACGGGAAGCGCTGCGCCGGCTCCTCCCCGCGGTAGTGGCTCTTCGGCCGGGGCGCGGACGATAGCGCCGGGTCGAGCACGTCCATCAGCTCGCCCATGTGCCCCTCGGCCGTGCCGCGCTGGCGGTACATCTCGAGCAGCGCCGTACCGTCCATCTGCTCGGCCGTCCAGCTGGTGATCAGCCAGAAGTGATGCAGGAAGAGCTCGTCGGCCCGCTCGAGGACCACCAGCACCACTCGTCGTTCGCGCGACCACTTCTCCGCCCGGTAGGTCGTCTCGTAGGTCCAGGTACGGGGTTCGGCAGGGGGTCGCCCGACCGGGCGCTTGAGGTAGGGCAGCGCCATGCGATCGAGCACCGAGTTGTTGCGCACCCGCGCCACGTACGGCGTGCGCCGCTCCTCGAGTGCGTGGCGAGCAGGTTCTCCTCGGGAAAGCCCGCGTCCATGCGCACGGCGGCCACCTGGCAGAGCTTGCGCTCGACCCGGTCGAGCAGCTCGCCAATGAATTCGCTGCTGCCCGCAGCCGTGTGCGCGTTGCCCTCGCGTAGCTTCGCATCGATCAGGTCGCCCGTCTCGGCGATGCTGGCGATCAGCGGATGGTAGATCCGGCGGTGGTAGTGGCCGTTGTGCTCGGAGCCCGGCTGGTGGCCGTGCACCTCGATAGGCAGCGAGTCGATGTCGATGGTCAGGTAGCGATGGCGATGGCCGCGCGTTGCTCGAACCCGCCGCGCCGCGCACTCCAGCAACGCCCCGCGCAGCACGCCTCGGTTATCTTCCGTGCTCAGCATGCGCACCAGACGCGACAGCGTCGGCTGCGAGGCCAGGCCGTCGGGTGCCGGCGGATTCTTGCTCAGCGCTCGCCCCTCCTCCGCTTCCCGCCTCGCAAGCGCGGCGACCCCGCGCCGCTCCGAGACGGCCAGCCGAAAGACCGCGTCGTTGCGCAACGAATCGGCGTCGTCCTGGTCGCGCCAGCCCTGACCCAGCAGCAAAAGCGAGGTGTTCAACAGCTCCGACAACGGGTGCGTGATCAGATCGCGATCGCGCGTATCCTTCAGCCGTCGCGTCATCCAGCCTGAGATTCCCAGCCGCTCGATCACCTCGCGCAGGAACACCGCCCCGGCCTCCGACGTCAGATGCTCCGGCCGCGACTCGATCCGCAGCGAGCCGTTGAACGCCGCTCGAAAGAGAGTAAGCTCCTCACCCATCACGCGCCTCCTGCCCAGCATTGAAGAGTCTTGCTAACCCTTCTCTAGCATGGGCTTGGAGGCGCGTCGATGCTATATCCTGTGATTTACGGTGAATAAGACGGGGTCAGCTTCCAACCGAAACGGTGAACGAATGACGACGAACGACGACCTCCGAGCATTCTCGACGGAATCCGACTGGTTCGTGACGATGACGATTCCCGCGCCGAGCAACCTCGACGACGCCCAAGGCAGATTCGAACTCGAATGGCGAAACGCTCGGCGCCAACTCTCCGACACATGGGGCGAGGACGAGATCGCACGACTCGACAAAGTGATCGCTGGCCTCCGCCATCACGATGCAGTGGCAGTTGTCGTCGTGCATGCCCGACACGGAGCGACGTTCGTCGAACTGCTCGAAGAACCGGTCTCGGCCACGACCGTGCACGAGGGTCCGGTGCCGCGGTGGGCAACCGTCTTGGAATCACGACAGCGAGTGATCGCGCACGTCGTCGTCGAAACGGACAGGGCAGGTGCTGATCTGACCGGGTTCGCCGGCAGCGTCGTCGTCGCCACCGAGACGGTCGACGGTGCCACCTTACACATCCATCGAGGTCACCCGGGTGGCTGGTCGCAACGCCGCTTTCAGCAACGAGCAGAGAACACGTGGGAGAACAACGCACGCGACGTCGCAGACTCCGTGGCCACGATGGCTCGCCGCGTCGAGGCGGAACTGATCGCAGTCTCCGGTGATGTCCGCGCCCAGACCTTCGTTCTCGACCTGTTGCCGACCGATGTGGCAGCAGTCGCTGTCAAGATCGAGGCGGGTTCACCCTCGGGCATCGCCGACGAGGTCGTCCGGTTGCTGTCGACGATGGTCGCCGAACGTGTGACCGCAGCCGCGGAACTCGTCCGGTCACGACGTGCGCACGGAACGGCTGCAATCGATGCACGTGAGATCATCGATGCCTTGCGGACAGGACGTGTCGAGACCTTGCTCGTCCACGACGACGGAACCGACGGCCCCGACGCCGATCCGGTGTGGCAGGACGGCGCACGTCTGGTCGACCGAGCCATCTGCGCCTCGCTCGCCACGGATGCCGAGATCATCGTCGTCCCGAACCTGGCGATGCTGGACGGTCCCCTCGCGGCACTGCTGCGGTGGTAGCAGGAACCGTCGATCCCACTGACGAGATCGGAGACTCCGCACGGTCGCTGTGGGAGTCCACCCTGGACGCGCTCCCACGGGTCGGTGTCGCTCTCGCCATCGTGGCAGCGGGTTGGCTCGTCGGCCGCGGGGTGCGATGGGCATTGCGAGCGAGACTCCAGCGCCGTCGGACACCGAGCTTCGCGAAAGTGATCAGCAAGCTCACCTCGTGGATCTTGGTGGTCGTGAGCGTGCTGCTCGCCCTGGCGGTCACGTTTCCGTCCGTCAAACCGGTCGACCTGCTCGCCGGTCTCGGCTTCTTCTCCGTCGCCGTCGGATTCGCATTCCAGGACATCCTCGAGAACTCCCTCGCCGGCGTACTGCTGCTGTTTCGCCAGCCGTTCCGTTCCGGCGACCAGATCTGCGTCGTCGGGCAATCGGGGACGGTCGTGGAGATCAACATCCGCGAGACCCGACTCACGACCTTCGACGGCGAGTCCGTGATCATCCCCAATCGCGATGTCTACAAGAACGTGATCCTCGTCCACACCAACCACCCAACCCATCGACTCCAGTTCGACATCGGGATCGCCTACGACAACGATCCTGCCCGCGCGACCATCGCCATCTTCGAGGCGCTCCAGACGGTGCCAGGCATCGAGCGCAATCCACTCCCAGAAGCCGTCGTTCACGAGCTCGGCGTGTCGACGGTGAAGATCCGTGCCATGTTCTGGACCAACTCCCGCCGATACGAATCCATCGTCGTCACGGACGCGGCGATCAAAGCAGTCAAGGCACGACTCGATGCCGACGGGATCGAGATGCCCGCTGCGATCATCGCGCTGCAGGCCACGCCGAGCCTTCGAGCAGCGTTGCACGGCACGGAGGAGATCACGCCCGCCGGCAACCTCCGCAGGATGCCCGTCGTCGACCGAACCGACACATCCCCCACGACGTATCCCGACCAGGCGGGCTACCCGCCGCCGGAAGAATGGACCACCACCGCGTGTCGTGTGGGTCACATGCCGCAACTGTTCGAGCGAGGGCCGTGTGTTCCTCGCTGCCGTCCCTCGGGGTCCGACTGGGCTCGATAGCGCGTGAACGCCCTCCACCGGACGGGTCCGCTGCGTCAACGGGTCCCACCCCGCAGGTGGATGTGCCCGAGAACGAGATCAGCCGTCGTTAGCGGCGCTTCGACCGAAAGGTCGTGTCCGGCGTCCGGCACGAGGGCAAAACGGCCGTATTGCAGCTCCTCCGCAAGCTGTTGCTGGGCCACGACGGTGACGAACACGTCGCGGACTCCGCCTAGCACGAGTGTGTCGGCGTGGATCAGCCCGATGCGAGATCGGAGGTCGTGCATTGCCGCGGCCCAAAGAAGACTGAGCATGCCGCAGTGAGAGGCGGGTCGGGCTTGAGCACGCGTTTGAATCTGCACCACCTGCTCGGGATGCTCGGCGACGAATCGCGGCGAGAGGATTCTCGTGGCGAGACACGCTTCGGCCGCGGATGCCGGCTGAGCCATGCACCGCACCAACGCGAGCGCGCGCTCGATGCTCCCCGCGTGGACGGCGAGCCCGCGAAGTGGCGTCGATGCAAGCACTAAGCGGTCGATGCGTGCCGGGGCGTCGATCGCCAGCCACGAGGCCACCATCCCGCCGAGCGACAAGCCGAACACATGCGGGCGCTCAACCGCCATCGCGTCGAGCACGGCGATCGCATCGGCGGCCATGCTGCGGGTGGTCGTCCCGATGGGAGCTGCGCTCGAGCAGCCGGCGCCGCGCGGATCGAACGCGATGATTCTGGCATCCCTGGCGAGCGTCGTCGCGAACGACCCCCACGACTCCACCGATCCGCCCAGCGGGCGCAGCAGCAAGAGCGGCGGTCCACTGCCCTGCACCGCGACCGAGATGTGACCGCCATCGGGAAGGGGCACGTTCATCATCGCTCCTCGCTGGCCAGATCGTCGAGCGCCGCTTGCATGCGCGCTCGCACCTCTTCCCGAACGGCTGACGGATCGTCATCTGACGCGACCCAGATGGATGGCAGTACCCGAAGGCGGATCGGAAACGGAAGCGGCAGGTACGGGATCCACGGCCCGAGTGCCAGGCCCCAGGGCAGCGCAAGCGCCAGCGGGAATCGATCGAGTCGGCCCCACCGATGGAGTCCGATCCATCGCGCGATCGCCGCGCCGTCGGTGAAGATGTAGGCGCTGCGATGCGCGCCGTACGCGACGATCGGCACGATCGGAACCCCGGCCCGCTGCGCGACCTCCACGAATCCGGTGCGCTCGCCGAGGACGATTCGATCGCGCAGCCCAGAGTGACGGTATGCCTCGAGATCACCCCCCGGGTACACGAGCACCTGCCCCCCCGCGCCCAGGATCCGGGTGGCGTTCTCGCGGGACGCACGCACGGCGCCGAACTGCTGCAACACCCGCCCAAACGCGGGGAACTGTCGCATCGCGAAATCGTGTGCGAGCGCATAGACCGGAGCGTCCGGACCCAATGCCTCCCAGAGTGTCCCGAGCGTACAGGGCAGGTCGGGTCCTGCGATACCGCCGTTGTGGTTACCAACGAAGAGCGCGGGCGTCCGTGGAACATGCTCCAGGCCGTCACGCCGCAGCCCCAAGTAGTGGTCGCTCACGGCACGGACAACGGGAAGGACCATCCTGATAAGACGGGCGTCCCGGCAGTCGAGTCGATCCGAGTCCAACCGCATTCGATCATATTAGCGGCGGGTGCGCGCTTGAGAAGGGCTTTTCACATCTTCCCGAACTCCCACCGCTTGCTAGCGTGCTGCATGCATGCGGATCCGAACGCCGTGGATCTTTACCCTGTGTGCCGGAACCTACGACACGATCACCGCGCAGGAGCCGTGGCGACGGCATTGCCGGCATATGGTGTCGCAGGTTCCTGGGCCGCGGGTCCTCGACCTGGGCATCGGACCGGGTGTGTCCGCCATCGAGATGACACGCGCCGCTCCGAAGTACACACTGACCGGGGTGGATTGCTCGACCGCCATGCTCCGCCGCGCCAAGCGTCACATTACCGAAGCCGGCGTCGCGATGAACCTCGTCGGGGCCGACGTGGCTCGACTGCCGTTCGCCAACCACAGCTACGACGGCGCAACCGGCCACAGCTTCCTCTACCTGATCGACGACAGCGACGCCGCGCTGCGCGAAGTCCACCGCGTAGTCCGGCCCGGAGGCGGCGTCGCGTTCCTCGAGCCGAACGGCGTGATCGGAGCGGCTCGGTTGCGAACGGTGTTCCGGTCCTACCGCCACGGCTTCCGCTTCGGCACGTCGATGCTGCTCTGGAGCGTGGCCTCACGGCTGCACGGACGCTACACGCCCCAGACGCTGGCGGCCCAGCTCTCGCGCTGCGGTTTCGCCGACCCACTCGTATCCCCGGCGTTCGACGGGTTGGGATTGCTGGCGACGGCAGTCCGGCCGTGACCGCCGAGAATGCCCCATCTGGCCATCTGGTGCCGTGACGAGCGGTGGAGACCCCAAACCGGTTTTGGGTGTCGCCCGAGGGTCAGATCCGGAGTCTCTACCGGGTCTTCAAGGCTCACGGCGCGGCTGGCCTTGCTGGCCTGGTAGTCTGCCTAGCGCGGCAAGCCGAGCCCGCGGCGACTGCCACAGGAGACGCGTAGCCGGGCACTCGAGCTGATCCGTTCGCGCTACGTCGACTTCGGGCCGACCCTGGCGCACGAGAAGCTCAGCGAGAAGGACGGTTTGAAGCTGTCCGTCGAGACGCTGCGTGGCTGGATGATCGAGGACGGCGTCTGGCTGCCGCGCGCTCGGCGTAGCTACCCGCCGCGGGAGCGTCGGAGCGTCGGAGCGTCGCGCCTGCCGCGGCGAGTTGAGCACGCGCGCCCGACCGCGATCACCGCGCGGCTGCGGCACCAGCGCCTCGAGCCCGCCGCGGCGCAGCGCGTAGTACCAGCGCTGCAGGGGCGGCACGGCGTAGGTCGCGCGTGTCGCAGTCGCCTGTGTCGTCGAGGCCGAAGAGCATCAGCTCTTTACGCCGTCACCCGTGTTTATCGGGCGCATGTTTTGGCTGCACTGACCAGGCCGCTGGCTCGTCGTCTTTGTCTGCTTCGGCCGCCGCCGCCGTCGCCTGCACCTTGCCGGGCTTATGATGGGCTGGCGCGTAGATCGCATAGACCTGCATCGGTGTCGCACCGATATTGGTGATGTTGTGCCAAGTCCCCGCCGGAACGAGGACACACCAGCCGTCCGAAACTTCCTCTTCAAAAGTCAGCTTGTCCTTCGCGGCTCCCATCTGCACGCGGCCACGGCCAGCGTCGAGGCGCAGGAACTGATCGGTCTCCGGATGCGCTTCAAGGCCAACGTCACCGCCGACGGGGATCGACATCAGCGTCACTTGCAGATAGCGCCCGCTCCAGGCGACGGAACGATAATTTGTGTTTTCCTTCGTCGCGTGTTCAATGTCGAACGATTGCGGCTTGGGGCCAATGTCTTTGATCGTCATTTTCGCCTCCATTCTGAACGTACCACAATAATTCGCGAATTGAGCGCGTTGATAGCAAGGCTTTGCGGGCAAGGCTTTGCGGTGGATCAAGGGAGCCGAAGGGCGAACGTCCGCTTAGCGCCGACACACGTGAAGGCGAACCTTGCTTTATATAGGGAAGGAGTTGGATCACGCACAACAGCCCTGCCTATCTGCAGCAGCGTCACATCCTGCCGCCGAAGCTAGTTCAACGCATCGCAGCGGCTGGACCGCTGGCAGCCGAAGCAGCAGCCTAGGTTCGACACAGTGCGGCGAATGTGCGCGAAGAGGATCTCCAGATGAAGATCGCCATCGGCTCGGACCACGCGGGATTCGACTATAAGCAGAAGATCAAGGCCTTCCTCAGTTCCCAGGGGCACGCAGTCGCTGATTTCGGCACCGACTCGGAAGCAGCCGTCGACTACCCGGTCTTCATCCGGCCGGTAGCACTCGCGGTGGCGCGCGGCGACGCGCAGCGCGGTGTAGTGCTCGGTGGTTCGGGCAATGGCGAGGCCATGGCCGCCAACCGCGTGCGCGGAGTACGTTGCGCACTCTGCTGGAACGTCGAGTCGGCGCGTCTCGCGCGGCAGCACAACGACGCGAACGTTATCTCGCTCGGCCAGCGGATGATCACGGAAGCGGTCGCCCTGGAAATCGTGCAGGCCTGGCTGGACACGCCGTTCGAGGGTGGGCGTCACCTGCGCAGGATTACTCTTCTGGATCAGGACTAGCGCCAGCCGCGTGTCACCGACATGGCGCCGGGAGACATCATCGGCCGCAGCAAGGGAGAAATTGATGAGCGCGATCACGACGAAAGACGGGACACAAATCTACTACAACGACTGGGGAACGGGGCAGCCCGTCGTCTTCAGCCACGGCTGGCCGCTCAGTGCAGACGCCTTTGAGGACCAGATGTTCTTCCTGGCCTCTCACGGCTATCGCTGCATCGCTCACGACCGCCGCGGCCACGGCCGTTCGAGCCAACCCTGGCAGGGCAACGATCTCGATACGTATGCCGACGATCTCGCAGCGCTCATCGAATCACTCGGCCTCGAGAACGCGATCCACGTCGGTCATTCCACCGGCGGCGGAGAAGTCGCTCGCTACATCGGGCGCCACGGCACCAAGCGAGTGGCCAAGGCCGTCCTGATCAGCGCCATCCCGCCGCTCATGCTGAAGACCGCCGCGAATCCCGGTGGCTTGCCGATCGAAGTGTTCGATCAGCTTCGCGCCAACGTCGTCGCCGACCGCTCGCAGTTCTGGCGCGACCTCACCATGCCCTTCTACGGCTACAACAGGCCGGACTGCGATGCCACGAGGTCCGGGGCCCCCCCGGCACGAGTGGCGGCGAACGCTGCGGCCTGTCATTGCTCGCTGCGGAGCCATGGCCGCACAGGACACACCTTCGGAACGGTCGATCGCCGTGGTGGTCGGTGCCTCCGGCGGCATCGGCGCCGCGATCCTCGAACTGCTGGCAGAGCACGCCGAGGTCGACCATGTGCTGGCCCTCTCCCGCCGTAGCTCGTCCTTCGCCCATCCACGGGTCACCGCCGCGACCATCGACCTGACCGACGAGCCCAGTATCGCCGCCGCCGCGGAACGCGCACGCACCATCGGAACCGTCCGGACGGTGATCGTCGCCACCGGGATGCTCCATGAGGACCCGGGGGTCTTCCCGGAGAAGCACTCGCGGGCGCTGACGGCGGACGCCATGGCGCGGGCGTTCGCGATCAACAGCATCGGCCCCGCGCTGGTGGCCAAGCACTTTCTCCCCCTCCTGCCGCGCGAGGGCCGCAGCGTGTTCGCGGCGCTCTCCGCGCGGGTGGGCAGCATCGACGACAACCGGCTCGGCGGCTGGTACGCGTATCGCTCCTCCAAGGCGGCGCTCAACATGCTGCTGAAGACCTTCGCCATCGAGCTGGCGCGCCGCGCGCCGGGCGCCGTCTGCATTGGCCTGCACCCGGGCACCGTCGACACGCCGCTCTCGAGACCATTCCAGAGGGGCGTGGCACCGGGGAAGCTCTTCACGCCCGCACAGGCGGCCGGGTATCTGCTGAAAATGATCGAGACCGTCGCGCCGGCCGACAGCGGCCACGTTCTCGCATGGGATGGCTCACGCATCCCAGCGTGAGCAAGGCTCGCGACGCGGCGATCCAGGCCCAACAGAAACGCATCGATGGGCTCGAGCGTGAGGTGGCGGCGTTGCGCGTCGGCGCCGCCTCGACCGCTGCTAGCCGCCGAGCACGATCAGAACGCAGAGCGCGAGCATGCCGAGGGCAGGCAGGGACTTCTGCAGGGGGTCGTTGACCTTGAGGTGCATCGCGACCGCGCCCACCATCAGGACACAGAGGCCCGCCGCCGCCGGACGGGTCAGCGCGGGGAGCCATATCCCCGCGATCAGGAGGGTCGCGCAGAGCAGCTTCAGAAACCCGATCACCCACACCGACCAGCCGGGAAGGGCGTACACGTGGAACTCCTCCTTCAGGCTCCTGGCGCCGCCCCCGCGCCAGCTCGTCGCCTGTCCGGAGCGGACGACCCAAACGCTGAAGATGCCGAGGGCTACGATGATCTGGCTGACGAGAACGGCTGCCTTCACATCAGCCCCTACTCCCCGGCGTCGCCGCTCACGATGGCAGCGGTGCTCGTCAGCTCCTCGAGCAGCGCGACGGCTGTCTGCCCGGACATCGAGAACGGATCCAGGACCGGATGCTCGGAGAAGCGCAGAATGCTGCCCTGGTTGATGCGGTTCAGGTTCACGCGGCCCATTCGCCAGCTCGCGAAACGGCGTTCGGTGATCTCGGCGTAGTGGAGCAGCGTGATGTCGGAGTGGCGCGGGTCGCGGACGATGTTCCCGTACAGCGTGTTCACCGCGGCGCGCCCCCCCTCGAGCAGCTGCACGAAGACGGTGCCTGGGCAGGAGGTGCAGAGGATCCCCGTGATGCCGTGCTCGAGGTTGTATCTGCGAGAGCGCTCGAGGATCGAAGCAACGAGCGCCTCGTCGATCTCGGAGGTGGTGCGGCTCGCGTAGAGTAGACGTACCAGCATGTCGTTTCGCCCTAGTCGTTGCGGTCCGTGAGCAGCGAGAGGAACTCCCGGCGCAGGTCGGGGTTCTTGAGGAAGGAGCCGCGCATGATGCTGTTGGTCATCTTGGAGTTCATGTCCTTCACGCCTCGCCACTGCATGCAGTAGTGGTCCGCCGTCATCACGATCGCCAGGCCGTCCGGCTGCATCTTGTCCTGCAGCAGCTCGGCTAGCTGGGCGATCGCCTCTTCCTGTATCTGCGGCCGGGTCATCACCCACTCCACCAGGCGGGCGTACTTCGAGAGGCCGATCAGAGCGGAGTGCTCGTTCGGCATCACCCCGACCCAGACCCGTCCGATGATCGGGCACAAGTGGTGCGAGCAGGCGCTCCGCACCGTGACCGGCCCCACGATCATGAGCTCGTTCAGATGCCGCACGTTCGGGAACTCGGTCACCGGGGGTTGTGCCACGTACCGACCCGCGAAGACCTCAAGAAGGTACATCTTGGCCACGCGCCGGGCCGTGTCCTGCGTGTTGTGGTCGCTCTCGGTGTCGATCACCAGCGCTCGAAGTACCTCGTCGATCTTGCTCGCGACCTCGAGGCGCAGCTGCTCGAGTTCCCCTTCCTCCAGGTAGGCAGCGATGTTGTCGTTCGCGCGGAAGCGGCCGCGCGCGCTCCGGATGCGCTCACGGACGCGGTCAGCGACGGGCGTGCGGCCGTCGCTGACCTCACGCCGGGGCTCGACCGCCCCCGAACCCGTCCCGGTCTGACTCCCCATGGTACGTCCCTCAGCCGACAGGCTAACATGCGTTCAACCTCTCTGACACGGGCCATGGATCACGGGACATGGATCACCGGGATGCGCTCGACGGCCATGATCCTCGGCGCGCGTGGACTGTAGTCCGTGCGCCAGCTCAGTTCCTGCGCACGAACGATGACCCGATCCCCGTCGCTTCACCCCGCCGACATCCGGCTCGTGTAGTCCCAGCTCGCCAGCGTCGATGGTACGATGCGGACGGCATACTCGACGCCGCCCCGACCGAGCAGCCAGCGCCCGAACTCCGTCGTGTCGCTCCCGAGGTAACGAAGCAGCAGCTCGCGCAGCAGGGCGCCGCCTGCGCCGGGATCGAGCGTAGCCCGTCCTCGACCGCGCACGCCACGATAGGGGACGCCGTCGCTGGCCACCTCGAAGGCGCACCGGGGGTCCTGCTCGAGCCGGCGGCAAGCGCGCGAGGTCTCGTGCATGGCGCACCAGAGCGCGCCGTCGCGATGGAGGTACCAGAGCGAGACCACGACGGGCCAGGCGCCGGCCTTGAACGCGAGACGCATCGGGATCACGCTGGTGTCGAGATGATGCTCGATCTCGGTGGAGGACCAGGGCCCGGCGATGCGCGGCATCACCGGCACGGTATGCGCGCCGCGCGCACGAGGCAACGCGCGGCATGACGGCGGCGCCACGCATCGCGGTCGTGGGCGGCGGCCTCGCCGGGCTCACCTGCGCCCGGCGACTCGACGAGCACGGCTGCGACGTGACCGTCTTCGACAAGGGACGCCAGCCGGGGGGCCGAATGGCGACGCGCGCGATCGGCGACGACGCGTTCGACCACGGCGCGCAGTACTTCACGGCCCGCAGCGCGCTCTTTCGCCAGCAGGTCGAGACCTGGGCGGCGGCGGGCGTCGTCAGCCGCTGGGACGCGCGTGTCGTCACGCTGGCAGCGGGCGCCTGCACGGCGGCCCCCGACGCGCAGCGTTTCGTGGGGGTTCCGGGCATGAACGCGGTGGCCACGCACGTCGCCGCGGGGCTCCGTGTCCGTGCGGCGAGCCGCGTGCAGGCACTGGCCCGCCAGGCCGACGGATGGAAGGTGACTCTCGCCGACGGGACGGACGAGGGGCCCTACGATCGTGTCGTCCTCGCCATGCCGCCCGAGCAGACCCTGGCGCTAACGCCCGAACGGTCGCCCCTGGCCGCGGCGCTGCACGACGTCGTGCTTGCTCCATGTCAGGCGGTGATGGTCGCCTTCGACGACCTTCCCGCGGCCGACTTCGACGCCGCGTTCGTGCATGCCTGGGTGCTGCACGCGACGCCGGAGTGGAGCCGCGACCACCTCGATACCGAACCAGCACGCATCGCCGCGATGCTGCTCGCGCGGTTTGCCAACCTCCTGGGGCACGCCCACGTCCGGCCGCGTCTCCTCGTCGCCCATCGCTGGCGCTGGGCCCTGCCGACGCGACCGGTCCCCGAGCATTGCCTCTACGACGCGGCCACGGGGCTCGCCGCATGCGGCGACTGGTGCGGCGGCGCCAGGATCGAGAGCGCGTTCAAGAGCGGGCGCGCGCTGGCGGACCGGCTGCTCGGCCGCGCGACGTGAACGCCGCACCGGGCGATCGCGTCGACGATGGGTCGTTGGCCGCTGGGGCGGCTCTGGTAGCGTGCAGCCATGGGCAAGCGGTCCGTGCGTGTTGTTCTCGTCCAGGCGCTGTTGCGTCTCTCCCGGAGCGCCGGCGCGGACTTCGGAGCCTTCTTCTTCGGCACCACGATCGACCCGTCTCGCCTGCCGGAGAGCGATGACGCCGTCGGAGCGCCCAAGCCGAATGAATGACGCCGCACTCCTGGTAAACCTGTTCACGACCCTCGTCCTCGTCGGCCTGATCTGGGTCGTGCAACTCGCGCTCTATCCGCTCTTCGCCGAGGTCGGCACGGCTGGCTTCCTCGCGTACCACTGCAAGCACTCGGAACGGATCACCTGGATCGTCGGCCCGTTGATGGCCGCGGAGCTCGTGAGCTCGATCGTTCTCGCGGCAAGCCCGCCGGCCGCAATCGGCCACCGGCCGTTCGTTCTGGGCCTGCTCCTCGTTCTCGTCGTCTGGGCCTCGACCGCCTTCGTGCAGGTACCAGCACACGCCGCCCTCGGCGCGGGCTTCTCCAAGCAGGTCCACCGGAGGCTCGTCCGGACGAACTGGATCCGTACCGTGGCGTGGTCAGCACGCGGCGCGTTGCTGCTGTGGGTCGTGGGTCGGCTGCTGCCGCCCAACCGGTGACACCATCACCCCATGCCCTCATCTGCTAGCCAAGACATGCGATAACCTGCGTCATCGCGGCCTCGATGCGATCGCGCATCCTGGAGAACGGCTCTGCGACGCCTCCCGGGCTCTCGTCGCCGGGTCGCAGCTCTCCGTCGGGCTTGCCCGGATGGTGCTTCCATCTATGATTCAGAAAGCGATCCTGCTGCTCACCCCGGAGGTCGGATGACCCGGCGAAGCTTTTTTACTCTCGCCATCGTTCTCTGTCTGGCGCTGGCTGCCGCTGCTGGCGCGGTCGCGCTCTCCACACGTCCGACGCCAGTCGCCATGGCACCTCCTGCCGCGGGTGAAGGCGAGCTCCGGAGCGCTCTCGCCGACTACGAGGCGCGGCTACTGCAGATCGACCGAGCCCTCCAGCAAGAGCGCGAACAGCGCTCGGCGCTCGCCGTGGAGCTGGCCGAGCTGCGCACACGCCTTGCCAGCGGGGACGCGGGCGCAACCGTCGAGCGAGCCCGGACCGACGCCGGCACGACGAACGTGAGCGTCGGGTTCGCCGCCAAGGAGCTCGACGACCGCCAGCGTCCGCGCGGCCTCGACGTGGAGGCTCTCGTGGCCGCGGGCTTTTCCGCCGACAAGGTCCGCGCATTCAAAGAGAAGATGGATCAAATCGAGCTCGACCGGCTCTATCTCCGCGACCTCGCGGCACGCGAGGGCTGGCTCGACACCGAGCGCTTCCGCCAGGAAGACGTCGACCCCAGCATCGCCGTGCGTCAGGCCAGGGAGGAGCTCGGCGACGAGTTCTACGACTGGATGTTGTACACGACCGGCCACCCGAACCGCGTTCGCGTCGGCGAGGTCCTGGCGGGGTCGGCCGCTGCCACGGCCGGGCTCCTGCCGGGCGACCTCGTCTTGAGCTACGACGAGCAAAGGGTGTTCAGCCCCGGCGAGCTTCGCGACGCCACCAGCACCGGAACCGCCGACAGCACGACGGCGGTGTCCGTTCAGCGCGACGGGCGTGAGATGCAGGTCTTCGTGCCGCGCGGACCACTGGGAATCCGAATCGACTACGCAACCGAGGAGCCTCCGCCCGCCGGCTGACGGCGATCGAGAACTCCGGAAGGTATCTGTCCGATGTTCAACAAGGCCGACTACCTCGTTCTCCTGGCGGCGTTCGTCTCGTTCCTGCTCTCGGTGTCCCTGTGGTTCACCGGGCAGCGCGAGGAGGGGATGTTCGTCGGCATCTGGGTTCCTTCGATTCTCGCCTTTGGAATCTTCGTGCGCCACGCCATGCACACACGGTTGAATTGATGTCGGTCGCATGGATCTTCGCGATCGGACTTCTTACATCCAGTCTTTGCCTCGCTTTCGTCGTCGTGTCGGTTTCGGAGATTGCGCGCATGGGTCGCGAGGCAGACGGGCGAGCGCAAGTGAACCGGGAGAGGGCGCCGAGCGATTAGGACCGCGGGCGGGTCTCTGGAGAGCGGGATCCGATGGTCGCGCTGCGACCCGGTCGCGCGTCAAGTCAGGGCGAGACCGAAGAGGCCGGCGCTCATCGCGAACATCAGGAGCCGGCAGCGACTTGATCAGCGGATCGCGGAGGCGATCGAGTAGCCGACCGTGCTTGACGCGAACGCGCGACGGGCCGGCGGCGCATGGGACCCACCGCGGCGGGATCAGTCGTTCTTGACCCGCCACTTCACCGTGCTGCTCGGGCCCTTCGGGGGAGCACCGTAGGCGGCCGTCCAGCAGGTGCTGCTCGCCTCGTTCACCAGCAGCACGCGGACGGGATCAGGCGTCTGCACCAGCGGCAGCGTCGGCAGCACCAGGCTCGCGCCCTTCGCCTTGAGCACGAGGGCGGCTTTGCCATCGGCTCCGGCCCTGAGCGTGAGTGTCGTCACGCCCCCGCTGGTCCCGAGCTTGTTCTTGTACCCGAAGCTCTTGCTGGTGGCGTTCCAGCACGGCTTCGTCCCGCACGGACCGCCCGCGGGCACCGGAAGATCGAGGAGGACGGCGTCCGCGCCGTCGTAGGCGCAGAGGCGATAGCTGGTGGTCGTCGTCGGGGTGCCGAACTCGGAGAGCAGCGTGGCTTGGCCTTTCCACGTCCACGCGACGGCGTTCTTCGCAGGGTCGCCGATCTTGCGCGAGAGCGCCAGGGCTCCCTTGCCGAGCGTCGCCGTCTTGCACCCCACGAGCGGCATCGCAGGGCAGGCGCCGAGGGGCGTCGCGTCGAGGCGCACGTCGTCGAAGTTGACCTCGATGCCGGGCGCGGCGTCGAGGTTCACGAGGCGGATGGTCAGCGGCTCGCCGGCGTTCGGGTGGGTTGCGCCGATGGTCACCTGCACCGTGGACGTGAGGAACCGACCTTCGTCGGGGAGCAGCGTGTCGTCGTCGGAGGCGATGACGGTGGTGCCGGCGAGGAGATCGATGCGATAGCCCGGGAAGCCCTCGAACGCGAACGGCGTGCCGTCGTTCGCGAGGTTCCCGACCTCGACGGTGAGGGTGTACTGGGTGAGCGTCTGCAGGGTCGCTGCCAGCGTCTGCTGCAGACCGGCCTCGTCGTTCATCTGCGGCATGAGAAAGGTCACGCCGACGTTGCTGCCGTCGGGAACTGCGTCGAGGTACAGCTCGGTGCTGTTCGGATTGAGCACGCCGATCGTGCGCCCCGAGAAATCGAGGCTGTCGCCGTAGGGCGCCCAGCCGGTCGGCGGGGCGTTGGTGATGAAGCTGTTCGGGGGCGTCGCCGGCGATTCGAAGCTGTGGTTCGGCACGGGAACAGGCGCGCCATGGACGATGGCCGTGCTCGAGAGCACGGTTGCCAGCCCGCACAGGCTTGCGCACCACTGCCTGAAACCCGATCGCACCATGTCGACTCCTTTGCTGGCTCGAAGGTGGCATGGGTCATGGGGCGGTGTCGAGCCGTTCTCGGCGGGCCCGCCGCCGATCGTCTGAATGTGCCCGGCGATCGATCGACTACCTCGCCTACAACACGACGGGCCTGCTCCAGTTCATGCGACGGCGGATCCAGGACCTGTGCCGCTCCGTGTACGAGAGCGCCGACTATCACGAGGGCATCCGCGCCTTCCAGGAGAAGCGGAAGCCGGCGTTCGCGGGGCGGTAGCCGGCTGTTGGCCGTGGCCCCGAGGCAGCTCTCCGAACCTGAACCAGGCGCGGCGCGCGCGAATGAAGAGGGCGTCGCGGTCGATCTGTGGCACCGGCCGAGCCAGTAGCCGAGCTCGGGCGGCTAGGCGGTGGCCGGAAGCTTCGCGGCGACGTGGGGACGGACCTCCGGAACAGTGACGGTCCCACGAATGCGACCGCCCCGAAAGCCGCGGGCTGCTCACGCGCGGAGCAGCTTGTCGACCACGAGCTTGAGCACGTCGTGGCGCGCGACCATCCCGACCGGCGCTCCGTGACGCTTTCCGTCGGCGCCGCGCAGGACCGGCACGTGCTTCAGCTCGCTGTCGAGCATCAGATGGACCACCTCGCCGACCGGCATGTCCTCGGTCACGGTGCGGATGTCGCTCGTCATCACCGCCGCCGCGTCGAGCTTGCGGGCGCGCTCGTAGATCTCCTGCAGCTCCGCAAGCGATGCCGCCCGCGCACCGAAGATCACCGGCGCGAGCCGGAGGCTGAACGGCACGGCGCGGCCGATGCCGGTGAAGTCGGTCTCGGTGATGAGCCCGGCGAGCTGCCCGTCGCCGTCGACGACGATCACCGCGCCGATGTTGCGGTCCAGCATGAGCTGCGCGACCTCGGGCACGGGCGTGCCTTCGGTGACGGTGATTGCCGGCGAGGTCATGATGTCGCGAACGAGCATGGCTCCTCCTGGACCTTTCTTTGGGGAACCTACTTGTTGCAACCACCGTAAGCCAACACGGAGGGCGAAGGCGCACGATCGCCTCGCCGGACCCGTGCGACGGACGGCGCGCGGTTGGCGTTCGGCCTCGGGCCGGGTACGCGCGATGGTGGGGCCTTCGCGTCTTCCAAGTCCACCTCGACGATCGACACTTCGAGACCGGACCAGCCGCGGTCTTGCCATTCCGAACGCTCTGCCGGCAGATGAGCGTGCCGTGACGAGGCACCTGCCGGAGATCGATCGCACCCCGCTGGCAGCAACGCGCGCCCGTCGGCGCGGCGGGAGACGTGGCCGAGCCGGGCGCAGATCGGCGTTCCGAGACCGCCGCTGCTCTGCCAGAGCGTGGCGCGCCCCAGCGGGCGAAGTTTCCGTCGCATGAGCTATAGCAACGTTACTTTGGAATCGATGTACTAGAGCACCAAGCCGACCGCGAATCCCACCGCGAGGGCGTCGGCGACGTCGCTGCGCCCCTTCGGCTGGATGATCCCCTGGACGTCGGGTTGCAGCCAGAGCCAGGACGCGAGGGAGAGCCGGTAGTTCAGCTCGAGCACCAGCTCGCCGTGCTGCACGGGCTGACCGCGCTTGCGCTCACCGTCGCGCAGGTCGCCGCTGAACGCCGAGTAGGCGGCGATGAAGGCGAGGCCGTCCCACGGACGGCTCGGCAGGATCCCCTGGTAGCTCACCCCGCCGGCCGCCATGGCGGTCACCCGGTTTCGATTCGGCGGCGCCCAGCTCAGCGACGCCCAGATCGACGGACCGACGTCGGAGCCCGGCGCGTGCGCGAAGAGCATCTGCTGCCCCATCAGGTAGACCCCGCCGGTCCCGTGCACCGGCTCGCCGGTCTCGACGGCGACGAGTTCCTCGCTGTCGAAGTAGCCGCCGAGCTTGACGCGGCCGGGGAGGTCGTCGCCGGCCCGCCGATCACGGATGTAGGTGAACTCGGCGAGGGTGAGCGCCCCCGACCCCTCGGGCGCGGAGAACTCGACGCCGTGGTCGTCCGGGTTCCGGAATCCCGGATAGACCAGGTACGAGCCGAGCGTCGCCGACCACTTCGAGCCCGGCTGCATCTTGAAGTGGCCGCCCCACACGGCATTGGGGAAGGTCGGAAAGGAGATGCTCTGCGCGGCCGCGATCGGGTTTCCGCAGATCGCCTGGTTCAGCGAGGTGCAGGCGAGGCGCAGGGTCGCGAACTCCTCGCCGGTCACCATCCGGCCGAGCGCGATCTCCGCCGAGTTGTCGCAGAGCTGGTGGCCGAGGGCGAGGTTGACCAAGCGCGTCGCGGTGTGGTCGTCGCCGTTGTCGAGCTGCACCGGCATCGCGTTCCCGACGTGGTTCGGTGTCAGGCTGTCGGTCCCGGACTTCCAGTCGAAGGTTGCCGTGAAGTAGGTCCGCTCCCAGCTCGCGACCCGCTGCAGATCGACGAACGCACCCACCGCGAGGTCCCCGCGCCAGCTCGTGCCCCCTTCGACCGCGCCGCCGATCGGGTTCGCCGCGAACTGTCCGAAGTAAGCGGCCGAGAACGCGAAGCCGCGCTCCATCAGCGTGTCGCGGGCGCCGCCCCAGCTCCCGGTGAAGTTAGAGAAGTCGTGCCAGGCACCGCCCTCGAAGGCGGTGCGCGGGGCGAGCATGCCCCAGCCCTGCTTGGGCTTGTAATCCGGCGGGTGGAGCCACGGCGTCGCCGTGGAGGGTCCCGCCGTGTCCCATTCCTGCGGGTTGTAGACGGAACTCGAGATCCACGGGTTGATCGCGGCGCCGGCCGGGCCGGCGAGAGACAGCAGCAGCATGCCGGTGAGCAGCGCGATGCGCGGCCGGCCGCTCGACGCCTTCATGGCCTCATCCCCGATCCTCCCCTTCCGCCGGGCGCCCGTGATGGTCCCGCGGAATCCCCGGCCCGTCTGTGTCGAAGTTCGGATCCGGAGTCAATCGACACCACGCGCCAGCCACGACGCGCACCCCGCGGCGTCCGGACTCCATCTCATGATCGCCGCCGCTGCCGCCGATACCCCGACTCGAGCGCACCGCTCCGAGAGCCCGATCGATGCGCGACGGTGCGAGGTTCGATGCGCCAGTTGAATTGCGGGAAAAATTAGTGCTCCATCCGCCAGTTCGAAAAGAACGCGTGGACCGCCGAGGACAGAGGGGCAGGTGGGAGGATCAGTGACCCAGAGTCGACGCGAGTTCCTGAAGACCGCGGCCTCCGGTGGGATAGTCCTGGTCGTGTCGCGCCTCCGCTTCCTCGACTCGCCGCATGCCCAGGCCGCGACGATGGACTCGCCCGGAGGGTGGAAGGGCCCTCCCGGGCAGGCGCGCTACCGCATCGACGGACTGGCGAAGGTCACCGGCAGGAAGATCTACGCGCGCGACTTCCAGGCCCGCGACCTCCCCGGCTGGCCGGTACCCGAGCAGCACGTCTTCGTGCTGCGCTCGACGTTCGCCGACCGCACCTTCGCCGGGATCGACATGGACTTCCTGCCCGCCAAGCTGCGGCCGAAGCGGGTGGTCACCGCGGCCGACCTCGCGCGCGACGGGATCGGGATCGCGAAGTCGGACTACCCGGAGGGCGTGTACCTGGTGCCAGAGGGCGAGCGCCCGAGCGAGCTCGGGCGCCCCGTCGCCCTGCTCTTCTACGACGACTACACCACGCTGCAGCGCGCCCGCCCGTATCTGCTCCACGCACCGCAGGCGGTGCGCACCGGCAACGAAGTTCCGATCCCGCCGCCGACCGACTACGAGCCCCAGACGAGCATCATCCACGTCGTCCGCGACGGCAGCCAGCCCTACGCCGAGCGCGAGAAGTTCGCCCAGACCCTGGGCGGGCCGGTGCGCCCGACCGAGCCGGGCAAGCGCAACGCCGAGGCGATGCAGTACGTCGACATGATCTCGAAGAGGCTCGAGAACCCGGCCTGGAAGGTGCACGAACAGGAGTTCACGACCCAGATCACCGACCCGATGTTCATGGAGCCGGAGTCGGGCCTCGCGTGGCTCGACCGCTCGAGCGGCACCCTCCACCTGCTGATCGGCAGCCAGTCGCCAGAGTACGACGCCAAGGCCGCGGCCGAGCTCTTCGGCCCCGAGGGATGCAAGATCGGCTTGAAGACCGTGGACTTCACCGCCTGCTATCCCGGCGGCGGTTTCGGCGGCCGGGACACGTCGATCCTCTGCCTCTACCTGGCCCTCGCGGCGGCCTACTCCGACCGCCCGATCCGCATTGCCTACGACCGCTTCGAGCAGTTCCAGACCGGCGTCAAGCGCCACGCCGCACGCGTCGCCCTCACCATTGCGATCGACGATCGCGGGCGCTTCCAGGCGGTGCGCAACCACACGATCCTCAACGGCGGCGGGCGCATCAACGCCAGCGCCTATGTCGCGCAGGTCGCCGCCATCATGGGAGCGGGCTCCTACGACTTTCCGCTCGCCGACATCTGGTCGCGCGCCGAGCACACCCGCTCGATCGTCGCCGGCTCGGTGCGCGCATTCGGCGCCGAGGCCCCAACCTTCGCCATCGAGTCGATGATCGACGAGATCGCCGCCTCCATGAAGATCGACGCGATCGATCTGCGGCTGCGCAACGTCCTGCACCCCGACTGGTCGGTCGTGACCGGCGCCCCGAAGGCGCCGGCCTCTCTCGCCGAGATGTGCAAGCGTGCCGCCGCACACCCGCTCTGGCGTGGGCGCGAGCAGAAGCGCGCGGCGCGCGCCCGGGATGGCGTCGCCTACGGCGTCGGCTTCGCGCTCGGGATGAAGAACTACGGCACCGGGGCCGACGCCATCTTCCAGGCGGTCGAGGTCGGCGAGGACGGCAAGCTCACCGTCACGACCCACGGGGTCGACATGGGGACAGGCACCGCGACGACGCTCGCCGTGACCACCGCGCGCGCGCTCGGCGCGAATGCCGACGAGGTGCGCACCGGCGAGATCGCGATCTTCGAGAAGCTCGAGATGGTCGAGTCGTTCGAGGAGCAGAAGGACAACCCGCGCTGGACGCCGATCACGTTCATGTCGCACAAGGCCGCGACCACCTCCTCGCGCTGGGTCTTCGGCGTCGATCAGGCGAGCCAGCTGCTCCTCGAGAGCGGCCTGCTGCCGGCGGCGCGTGCGATCTGGGGAGCCAAGGCGAGTCGGCTCGGGCCGAAGGACGTGCAGTGGAAGAACGGCGCGCTGGTCGCGCGCGGCTTCGAGGCCCTGCCCGTCGCCGAGATCGCGCGCCGGGCGCACGCCGACAGTCGCGTCGTCGCGGTGATGACGCACGCCTTCTTCAGCGCGCGCTGGGTCGAGGCCGAGTACGCGGTCGATGGCCTGGTCAAGCGGTGGCCGATCGACGGCCTCGCCGTTCGCCGCGGTGGCGCGGCGGACTACGAGATCGTCGACCGCAAGGACCCGAAGCTGTTCACCGTCGAGTCGATGTGGGAGGGGAACGGCCAGACCTTCGGCGCCTCCGCCTGCCTGATCGGCGCCGAGGTCGATCGCGCCACGGGCGTGGTCCGCGTGGTGGAGGGCGTCCACCTGCTCGCGCCCGGGCGGGTCCTGGTGCGGGACTTCGTCGAGGGCCAGATGGAGGGGGCGTTCGCGATGGGCATCGGCTACGCGCTGCTCGAGAACCTCCCGCCCTACGAGCAGGGCGCGTCCGACGGGAAGTGGAACCTGAACCGCTACCACGTCGCGCTCTCGGGCGACTGCGCGATCCACGCCGTGGAGAAGATCATCCTGCCGCCGGAGTCGCCCGACGCGCCGGCACGCGGGATCGGGGAGGTCGTCCTGAGCCCCGTCGCGCCCGCGGTCGCCAACGCCGTGGCGCACGCGACGGGAGTGAGATTCCGCTCGATCCCCATCACCCCCGACGCGGTCCGGGCCGCCTGGACCTGAGGTCAGGAGCACCGCATGGCGACAATGGATCTCGACATCACGATCAACGACGAGAAGTACAACCGGCCGGGGATCGACCCCGACCTGAAGCTGGTCGACTTCCTGCGCGAGGAGGTCGGACTCACCGGCACCAAGTTCTGCTGCGGGATCGCCGTCTGCCGCGTGTGCACGGTCGCGGTGCAGCGCGTGCCGGGCGGACACCATGAGGCGATCCGCTCGTGCACGACGCCGATGTCCGACCTGAGCGGCAAGATCGTCACCACCGTCGAGGGCCTCGACAAGGACGGCGAGCTACACCCGCTGCAGACGTCGTTCCTCGAGAACTTCGCCTTCCAGTGCGGCTACTCGGCGCCGGGCTTTCTCATGGCGTCGTACTGCCTGCTCGACAAGCTGAAGCGCAGCCCGATCCCGAAGGCCGACGTCGACGCGGCCATCCAGGACGCCGTGGGCCAGCACATCTGCCGCTGCACCGGCTACGCGCGCTACCACCGCGCGATCCGGCAGGTCGTGCTCGCGACACCGGGACTGGTCGTGTGAGCGGGGCGGGCCCCGGGGGGAGAGCCATGCGCGAGCGGAGGTGGACGTGGTGGGGGCTGGCGGCGCTGCTGCTGGCGACGACGGTGGTGCCGGCGAGCACACACGCCGCGCCGGGTGGCGCCACCGGGGACGCCCCGTACGACGTCGTCCAGTACGGCAAGGACTGCGCCGAGCTCATCGCCGCCGCGCCTCCGTTCAACTGCCTCGACGGCGACATCATCCCGATCACCGTCGATGGCAAGACCCCGACCGAGTACACGAGCAAGATGACCTGCGACCGTCCCGCGTACCTGCCCTATCCCGAAAAGACCGACGGCCAGTGCACCCCTTACTCGCGCGTGCGCACGGTGCGCGACGACGACATCCAGATGCTGCTGTTCTGCCGGCGCATGTACATCCGCCCGCCCGACAGCCCGTTCTTCGATTCGATCGAGATCATCATGCACAGCGTCGTCACGGGCAGCACCTGCTTCTTCATCTCGAAGAACTTCGGCGGTGATCCCGCGGGCGACGACGGCCGCCGCGTCCCGCCGCCGAGCGAGGAGAAGCCTCCGGAGGGCAATGTGTCCGCGCGAGAGCTCTGGGCGACGCCGGACGAGGTCGCCCACCACGGCTGCATCTTCTGCCACGACAGCGACCCGTGGATGCGGACACCGTGGATCGGTCAGACCGAGCAGCTTCCCGCCGACCAGTGGGGCTATCACTCGGTGGACGTCGGCGGACCGTTCGCGAAGTGGCCGAAGCCGATGAGCATCACGACGCGCGGCAACACCTGCACCGGCTGCCACCGGATCGGGTCCCTCAACACGTGCGGAACCCAGGTCATCCCGACCTTCGGCCAGCAGCCGGCGAAGATGCTGCAGTCCGTCGGCCGGGCGCCGCACGGGATCCTCGGCAACCCCGCCGGCGCGCCGATCGACGTCGGCCCGGAGGTGCTGAGCGCCTGGGGTCGGGAGTATCCGCACTCCTACTGGATGCCGGTCGGCAACCAGCTGACGCGCGAGGAGTGGGACGTGATCTACGAGCGCGACCTGGCGGAGCTCGAGCGCTGCTGTGCGGACCACGACGCGCCGGGGTGCATCGTCGAGCCGGTGGAGAACAAGGCGGCGTGGCTGAGCCGCGGGATGTCGGCGCACCGGGACGCGAAGAAGGGCAAGTGAGCACGGCGGCGCGGGGCGATCGCGTCGAGGCGCTCCGCGCCTCGACCGTCGCCTCCCTGGCGGAGGCCGCGCGCGGATCCGGGGCCTCGATCCTGATCCCGACCTTCTGCGGCCGCCGCGGACATCCCGTGGTGTTCCTGCGCCCGGTGTGGGCCGAACTGCTCGCCTGGCCGACCACCGGCGAAGAGGTCGCGCGATAGAAGAAGTTGAGCGCGCCCAGGTAGACCCGGCGTGTCGACGGCCTCACCTTGCGCTCGCACGTCAAGAAGTCGACGAACGAGCGCATCTCGTCCTCGCCCTCGCCGAGCACGTTGAGGAGGCGACGAAATCCGTCAAGTCACCGGTATTGCGACAAAGGCCCCTTTCCACATAACGCGCGATTGGACTGAGCCGCTCCGCGGCAGCAGATTTTGAGATAGACGCGGGGCGCCTCTGCCGCCCTCGTTGATGTGTCATTGCTCGCGTGGCTCGCAACCTGGTCGCCACTGTGGTCGGGACACGCCCGATTCTCCGGGTGTCTCGAACCACAGGGAGTCATGGCGATGTAAGCAACCGACAGATCACATGTGCGCAATCCAGGGGAACGTCGTCACGCTGGTCGAGCTGACGCGCCTGCCGTTGCCGGACATGGTCGCGCGCGGCCGCGGTCGCATCCTGAACGTCGGCTCGACCGCCGGCTTCCAGCCGGGGCCGTACATGGCGATCTACTTCGCCGCCAAGGCGTTCGTGAACTCGTTCACCGAAGGTCTCGCGTACGAGCTCGCGGGCAGCGGCGTCACGGCGACGGTGAGCTGCCCCGGCGCGACCGCGACCGAGTTCGCCGGGCACGCCGGCAACGCCGAGCCCTGGCTCTTCAAGCTCGGCGCCGCCGACTCGATGGCGGTGGCGCGAGAGGGCTACGCCGCCATGATGGCCGGCAAGCCGATGGTGGTGCACGGCTCGACCAACAAGCTCGGCGTGCAGGCGCTGCGCATGAGCCCGCGCGCTGCCCCGGTCTCCCTCGCGGCGCGGCTCAACCGCAGCTGAGCAGATTCCGTCTGCGACGACCGGGCGAGCCAGCGGCTCCGGCGCGGCTTCGTCGAGGTCGAGAACACCTGCGGTCGGTGGTCCGCTAGGTGGCGGAGCACCGGCGCGGCAGGCGCACGGTGAACGTCGAGCCGCGGCCGACCTCGCTGTCGACCGCGACGGTGCCGCTGTGCGCGGCGACGATCTTGCGGACGATGGCGAGACCCAGCCCAGTGCTCTGCTCGCCGCCGGTGGTCTTGACGCTGGTCCGGCTGAAGGGCCGGAACAGCTTCTTCAGCTCCTGCGCGGGAATGCCTGCCCCTTCGTCCTCGATGCTCAGGGCCGCGCCGTCGTCGTCCGTGGTCAGGCGTACGCGAACCGTCGCACCGTGCGGAGAGTACTCGACCCGGATGTCCTTCTTCGCGGCCAGAAGCGCGTGGTGGCTGACGCTGCGTCGAACGAGCGCCGCGAGGTCGCACGGTACGAGGTGCAGCTCGATCCGCCCGGACTCGATCGCCGTGATGTCGAGAAGATCGGTGATGAGGCGGAGCATGGCCTCGCTCGCGGCGCGGATGTCGGTCACGAACTCGACCTGCTCCGCATTGAGAACGGGTGCCGCGTCCTCGAGCAGGAACTGGCTGTAGGTCGTGATCACGTTGAGCGGGTTGCGCAGATCGTGCGCGGCCATGCCGAGAAACTGCGTCTTCTCGGCGCTCACCCGCTCGAGGTCCGTGTTCTTCTTGACGAGTTCGCGCTGCAGGTTCACGAGCTCGTTGTTGAGCCGCATCATCTCTTCGTGGTCGGCCCGCGAACCCTCGGCGCGCCGCGATACGGTTACGACCTCCTTCATCGCGTCGCGCAGCCCGTTCATCTGCTCGTTGTTGATCGCGATCAGGCTCTCGCACATCGCCCCGACGTCCTGCGACGTCGCCGCTCCGGCGAGCAGGATCCGATCGCCCATCGCGCCACCGGCGAAGTGGAGGCAGAGCGTGTCAGCTGCGACCGGAACGTCGAGCTCCCAGTCGAAGGCGGCCTGGTGGGCAGCGATCCGTGCCACGAGTGCGCGCGCCTTGCCGGCGCTGCCCGGGTCGACGAGGTGATCGAGCGTCGCCCCGACTGCGAGTCGATTCCCGAGCCCGAGATCGTCGCGGAGAACCTCCGCCCAGCGGGCTTCGACGCGGGTCAGCTCGGCGTCGCGGGGTCCCCGGGCAAGCACGCGCGCGTCGGCGGTCGAGACGACGACCCCGCTGGATCGCCGACCGGAGGGTGATTGAAGGGCTTCCCCTCCCGGTGATAGACGAAGTCTGTAGCGCAACTCGCGTCTCGTGATTCCGAACGGGCAAGAATGCATGGCCGACAAGCGATCCAGGACCCCGAAGCCCACCACGGCGGCACCACCACCGTGGACCTTCCTCACCAACCACGCGCACGTGCTGGTGTGCATCGCCGAGGATCCGGAGGCGCGCATGCGCGACGTCGCGGTACGCGTCGGCGTCACCGAGCGCGCGGTCCAGCGCATCGTCGCCGAGCTCGAGGAAGCCGGCTATCTCAGCCGTGAGCGCGTCGGTCGCTGCAACCGCTACAAGGTCCACACCGCGCTCCCGCTGCGTCATCCGATCGAGCAGCACTGCCTGGTCTCCTCGCTCCTCAAGGTCATCGTGACCGGCCGACGCCGCGCCTGAGCCGGCTCCCGAGCGTCTTCATCCGAGCACGTGATGGCCGCCGTCCACGTGCCGCACCTCGCCGGTGACGCCCAGACCGGCGCGCAGCAGGTGGGCCACCTCGTGACCGAGCGACTCCGGGTCCGCGTTGCCGAGCGGCGCGCGCGCGGCACTCGTCGCGACGGCGTCTGCGAGACCAGGGATCGCGCCGCCCGCCCGGCTCTTGCTCCAGGGCGAGAAGCGCTCGGCGTTGACGCGGATGCGGTGCGACGCCCCGAGCTCCGCCGCGAGCTCGCGCACGATGCGCTCGAGCGCGGCCTTGGCGATGCCGATGTTGCGGTACGGGTGCGCCATCACCCGCTCGGCGCCCAGATAGCTGAGCGCGACGATCGCGGCGCCGTCCGCGAGCACTCCGGCGCGAAGCAGAGCGCGCGTCAGAGCGAGCAGCGAGTAGGCCGAGCCGTTCGCGACACGCCCATCTCCAGCAGGAAGATCACCAGCGCGCCCTTGCACGCGGCGCCCTGGGTGTCGAAGAACGGCGCGATGCGGCGACAGTTCTTGTCGCCCATCGACGCGCGAGCTCCGTGAGGGGGACGCGAGGCGTGCGTCGCGTACTGATGAGCTCCCCGCCCGAGCATAGAGAAAGCCGATCGATGAGCGCCTGATTTTCGATTTGATGAGCTGATGGGCGGCGCCTATCGTCACCTCCCATGCCGACCACGGGAGACTCCGCAGCCCCGCCCTGCGCACGAGCGGGCGGGTCGGCTCCGTGAAGCTCGCCCGCAAGCTGACGTTCGCCCTGCTGCTCGGCATCGCGCTGGTGATGGGCGTCAGCGCGTGGCTGCAGGTGTCGCGCGAGCGCGAATTGTTCGCGACCGACACCGCGGCCGACGAGCTCGATATGGCGCGTGCGGTTCGCGCCGCGGCTGGCTTCGTCGCGGCGACCGAAGGCGCGCAGCGCGCCGAGGAGCTGGTGCGCGTCATGGACGCGGCCGAGCAGAAGCTCCGCCTGCGCTGGATCGCCCTCGACCCGGCGGCAGCGCTGCCGGCGCCGCTCGGTCGCGCCGACCTCGAGCTGCTGCGAGCGGGTCGCGAGGTGACCCTGGTGGGAAGCGACGCCGCGGACGCGCGGCGCTTCACCTACGTCCCGGTGCCGCTCGGCGACACGGAGCCGTTCGCGCTCGAGGTGTCGGAGTCGCTGGCACCGCAGGCGCGCTACATCCGCGATAGCCAGATCCACATCGTTCTCGAGACGTTTCTGATCATCGTGGTGTGCGGGCTCGTCGTGCGCGGCCTCGGCGTGTGGCTGGTGGGCCGTCCGATCCAGGCGCTGTCGGAGAATGCGCGGCGTGTCGGCGCGGGCGATCTGTCGGGACGGATCGAGCTGCGCCAGGATGACGAGATCGGTACTCTCGCGCGTGAGATGAACGCGATGTGCGAGCGGCTCGCGACCGCGCAGAAGAGCGCGCGTGCCGAGGCGGAGATGCGGCTCAGCATGGTCGAGCAGCTCCGGCACGCGGACCGCCTCAAGACCGTCGGTCAGCTCGCCTCGGGGGTGGCGCACGAGCTCGGCACGCCGCTCAACGTCGTCGGTGGTCGCGCGAAGCTGATCGCCGAGCGGCGCGCCTGCGGGGACGACGCCATCGACAGCGCGCGCATCATCGTCGAGCAGGCCGAGCGCATGGCGACCATCATCCGCCAGCTGCTCGACTTCTCGCGCCGCCGCGAGCCGCGCCTGGTCGCGGGCGATGTGGCGCGGATCGCCGAGCGCACGGTCGAGATGCTCGCGACCATAGCGCGCAAGAGCCGTGTCGCGCTGGCGGTCGAGGCGGACGCGTCGCCGACGCTGGTGGTCGTCGACCACGCGCAGATCCAGCAGGTGCTCACCAACCTCATCGTGAACGCGATCCAGGCGAGCCCGCAGGGTGCGCAGGTGCTGATCCGGATCGGGCGCGAGCGCGTGCGGCCGCCGGGTGAGCGCGGCATCGGCGAGGCCGAGTACGCGTTCGTCCGCGTCGTCGACCGTGGCCACGGCATCGTTCCCGCGAACCTGCCGCACGTCTTCGATCCCTTCTTCACCACCAAGCAGGTCGGCGAGGGCACGGGCCTCGGTCTGGCGGTGTCGTACGGGATCGTGCGCGATCACGACGGCTGGATCGTCGCGCGGAGCGAGCCCGGCGAGGGCAGCGAGTTCACGGTCTTCCTGCCGCTCGCGGCCGCGGTCGAGCAGGAGCGGCGCGAGCTGGCGCCTGCGGAGACATCGGCATGACGGGGCGGGTGCTGCTGGTCGACGACGATCGCGCGCTCTGCGAGTGGGTCGAGGTCGGTCTCGCCGGGTCGGGCTTCACGCTCGACTGGCGCACCTCGCCCGCCGAGGCGATGCAGGCGGTCGCGAGCGAGGACTACGACGCGATCGTGACCGATCTGAACATGGGCGCTACCAGCGGCCTCGAGCTGTGCGAGCGCATCCTGGGGCAGCGTGCCGACGTCCCGGTGCTCGTGATCACCGCCTTCGGCAGCCTCGACACCGCGATCTCCGCGATCCGCGCCGGTGCCTACGACTTCCTGACCAAGCCGTTCGACATCGACGCGCTCCGCCTCGCGCTGGACCGCGCCGTCCAGCATCGCCGGCTGCGCGCCGAGGTGCGCCGGCTGCGGCGTGCGGCCGAACACGCGAGCGGCGCCGGCGATCTGCTCGGCGAGAGCACCGAGATGCGCAAGGTGCACGACCTGCTCGAACGCGTTGTCGACTCCGACGCGTCGGTGCTGGTGACCGGGGAGAGCGGCACCGGCAAGGATGTGGTGGCCCGCGCCCTGCATCGTCGCGGCCGGCGCGCCGCGGGCCCGTTCGTCGCGATCAACTGCGCGGCGATGCCCGAGCCGCTGCTCGAGAGCGAGCTGTTCGGACACGCGCGCGGCGCCTTCACCGACGCGCACACCGCGCGTACCGGGCTGTTCGTCGAGGCGAGCGGCGGAACGCTCTTCCTCGACGAGATCGGCGACCTGCCGCTCGGGCTGCAGCCGAAGCTGCTGCGCGCCCTGCAGGAGCGCACCGTCCGCCCGATCGGTGGCAGCCGCGAGGTCGCGTTCGACGTGCGCCTGGTCGTCGCGACCAACCGGGACCTCGACGCCGCTGTCGCGGAGGGACGCTTCCGCGAGGACCTCTACTTCCGCATCAACGTCCTGCACGTCGAGCTGCCGCCGCTGCGCGCGCGCGGCGCGGACCCGCTGCTCCTGGCGCAACACTTCCTGCGCCACTTCGCGGGCAAGGCCGGCAAGCCGATCGGAGGCATCTCGCCGGCGGCGGCCGAGCGGCTTCTGTTCTACGGTTGGCCGGGCAACGTGCGCGAGCTGATGAACTGCATCGAGCGCGTGGTGGCGCTGGCGCGCTTCGACGAGATCGCCCTCGACGACCTGCCGGAGAAGATCCGCCAGCACCGGCGCTCGCACGTGCTGGTGGCGAGCGACGACCCGAGCGAGCTGGTACCGCTCGAGGAGGTCGAGCGGCGCTACATCCTGCGGGTGATGGAGGCGGTGTCGGACAACAAGCGGCTGGCGGCACGCATCCTCGGCGTCGATCGCAAGACGCTCTACCGCAAGCTCGAACGCTACGGCGTTCTCGACGGCTGAAGCGGTGGGAATTTCGCCCCATCGCCAGAAAGGGGCAACCTGCGAGGACGCCCAGCCGACACACGTCGCCGGCGCTCGGCGCACGCTGCGTGGCCCCGTTTCGCCCCACGTCCGGTCTGCAGCGGGCCCGTACCTGCTGGACTTCTCGCAGGCACGCGATCTGCAGTGCACCCGCGCAGCGAAACGCGAGGCCGCCACGAAGGGCGCCTCGAGAAAGGGAATCCTTCGATGCAAACGCTCGCAACCTGGCTGGTGGAGAGGCCCCGGACGTCGTCGAGTGCGCGCCGTCGCGCGGAACGACGCGACCGCTTCGATCTCCCGCCGGCGCGGCTCGCCGACATGCCGTTCGTCACCAGGACGCTGCCGACAGATCCGCGGCTCGGCTCGATCGAGCGCTCCGGCTTCCTCACCCCGTACGCCTTCGAGGGCATCCTCGAAGACGCGCTGTGGTCGGGGCGCGGCACGCGCGTCGAGGTGCGCGTGCCCGAAACGATCGCCGTCGAGGATCTCGCGTGGATCAAGGGCCGGCTCTCCGGGCTCGGCTCGCGCGACATCGCGGTCGACGTGCGGCTCGACGAGAACGTCGCGGCGCCCGTGCCGCGACTGCTGCCGGCGCCGCGCCGGCCGCGGATCGCGATCGCCGAGGACAACGTCGAGATGCGCCGCTTGATCGCCGCCACGCTGCGCGGCGACGGCTACGAGGTGGTCGAGGCCGGCGACGGCACCGAGCTGATCGCACGCATCGAGAGCCTTTCGGGTCGCGACGGCCCGGCGCGCAAGACCGTCGAGCTGATCGTCAGCGACCTGTGCATGCCGGGTCTGTCCGGAATGGACGTGCTCGGCGCGATCCGCGACGGCAACTGGCAGACGCCGTTCATCCTGATCACCGCGTTCGGGGACGAGGAGACGCACCGCGAGGCGTTCGACCTGGGCGCCGCCGCGGTACTCGACAAGCCGTTCGACCTAGACCGGCTGCGCGCGCTGGTGCACGAGTCCGTCCCGCCGCCGGCCGTATGAGGATCGCGTTCCACAGGCATGCCGCGCCGTGTCCGCGGCGAACTGCAGAGGAAGGGAGATGAACGAAAGATGCCAGCGATGAACACGACCAAGACCGGTGGTCGATCGGCCCGGTCCGACGTGCCGCTCCACGTCGGACCAGGGCATGCCGCGGCGCGGCCGCTCGGCGGGCCTCGCCGCCTGCGGATTGCCGTCGCCGAGGACAGCGCCGAGATGCGCGCGCTGATCGCCGCCACGCTGCGCGCCGACGGCTGCGACGTGGTCGAGGCGCGCGACGGGCTCGAGCTGGTCGCGATCGTCGCGCCGGCCGAGCGCTCCGGCATGGCGTTCGACCTCATCGTCAGCGACCTGCGGATGCCCGAGCGGTCGGGCATGGAAGCCCTCGGTGCCCTGCGCGATGAGGGCGTGCGCACGCCGTACCTCCTGATCACCGCCTTCGGTGACGACGAGACGCATCGCGATGCGCGTCAGCTGGGCGCGGTCGCCGTGCTCGACAAGCCCTTCGACCTCGACTGGCTGTGCGCGCTGGTGCGTGCGGCGGTCGAGCCGCCACGGGGCTAGGCGATGCCCGACATCGCCGCACGGCGCACCTGGACGACCTGGCGCCGCCGTCCCGGCTGCTGGCTCGCGCTGGCCGCGGCGGCTCTCACGATCCTCGGCGCGACGACTGCGGCGCTGGCGCGTGATCCCGATGCCATGCTGCGCGCCTCGATCGAGGACCAAGCCGCTGCACTCGGCGCCGCGGAGCGCGGTGCACGGGTGACGATTCGCGTGCAGCAGGGCCAGGTGGTGCTGCTCGGGAGCGTACGCCTCTACCAGCAGCGGCTGCTGTACGAGCAGGCGGCCTGGCAGACCGCGGGTGTCGCCGACGTGGAGAACGAGATTCGCGTGGTGCCGGTCGCGGCCCTGTCGGACCGCGACGTCGAGCGCGAGATCTTCGCTCTCGGCAAGCTGAATCGCTTCCAGGGCGCGGATCTGCGGGTGCGGGTCGAGCGCGGCACCGTCGAGGTCGACGCGCGCTTCCACGAGCCTGCCGACGTGCTCTTCCTGCGCCGCCGCATCGCCGAGATCGAGGGCGTGCGCGGCATCACCATTCGAGCGCGCTTCTCGGTCTGAGGGCGCAGCCCAGCGTGTGGTCGGAGCGCCCACGCGGCGGCCTTCGCCGAGTGCCGAAGCTGCTGCCCGGGGCTCGCCGGCGCATGATCGCGCTCGGAACCAGCGGCATCCCGCGCGGCTTCTCGCCCCCGCTGCGAGAGCTGGTCGGCCACTGCCTCCAGGCGCGCCCGCCGCTGGTTC
>Ga0163154_10001802_pt1 | contig 32461 bp, 24 predicted proteins | sample OliLakLV19MP9P1_FD_148649 | JGI IMG/M metagenome (GOLD analysis project Ga0163154, IMG submission 148649) | Freshwater microbial mat bacterial communities from Lake Vanda, McMurdo Dry Valleys, Antarctica - Oligotrophic Lake LV.19.MP9.P1 | ecosystem: Environmental > Aquatic > Freshwater > Lake >... | reverse complement strand
CTGCTTTTTTGTTCGGGGCGGTGGGGGTTGCCAGGAATTTAAGCTCATTTAAAGTGCGGGCTTCAACCCACGAATTGATCAAGTCCGACCAAACCAATGTCGTGGCCATTAGTAATCCGTTACGGGCAAAATCGATTATTTGCCCCAAGTCATAAGGCCCGTGCGTACTATTCTTGGCACCTAAAATATAAAACATGTTCTGCCTCCTTAAGTTTACAAAAATTTAAACAAGGTCGGTTTCAATCTAGTAAATAACCTGATAAAAATCAAGGTAATCTCTTAAAGTTTTTAATTGTTCTGGCTAATTCAAGCAAGCGCACCTAAAGTCGCTAGCAGATTTAACTTTATGGCAAAAATAAAGATTTGTCCCGGCTGCCAATACCAAAACTCTCGTCTCGACTTATTCTGTCTTAAATGCGGGGCGAGTATAAACAAGGTTGAAGCGATCGATGATGCTTCAGAAGTTTCATTGCCCTCCCCTGCGCCAGAACAAGATTCAGTACCTGAAACGCCTCCGACTCTTTCCCTCGGTAAAGAGGGCATTCCTTCGCCCCCCCCGACTTTGCCTGAATATTCACGCCTGCGGAACTGGCGCCCCAATGTGGAGCAACCCGGGGTAGAGGCCAAAAAAGTTTTGAATGATCGGCTTGAAGCAGTCATAGGAGAGAACATTTACATGTGTAAAGACGGCGACGTCTTAGGTAGAGGCGGATCGATTGCGCCTGAGTTTTTCCAGCAATTTGGGACCGTTTCAAGGCATCATGTGTTTATCCATTTCATACAGAACAAATGGTTTGTTTCTGTTCCCGCATCTGTTGAAAACATGACGAGGGTTAATGGCGAGGAGATCGACCGTGACAAACCTTTCCCCCTAGTGGATGAACAAGTCGTCATGCTTTCAGAGCAGTGCATGGTATTACTTCGATCAGTTTAATATATTTCTCATTGTTCTTTCGATCGGCAGCCTTTTTCCTTGTGACTTGTGACCGGGCCTAACAAAACATTGGAATATAGCGCATCCGCATTAGCGGCGGTCTTATGCCTGCTGTGGACATTTACATCAGGCACAATGACTCTCCGAATGGTGGTCATGTGTGCCATTATCCTTTTGGCACTATTTTATTCTTTCAAGAATACCTCGTGGGATCATTGGTACGATGCCCTCTGGAAAAAGTTAGTTCTCTTACTTATCGCACACACCGCACTTTCGGCAGCGTTTGGAATAAATCCTAAACAATGGGAGGTCTGGACGAATGATTACCTCTTCGGTTTAGTTTTGGCGCTTTCTGTCGCTGTATTAAGGCCAGTCCTTAAACTCACTTGGGTCGTGATGTCCGTTTTTATCGGATTGATTCTAAACGGGGCCATCGATTTGTTTCAGGTCGTCAGATACGATGACTTTTTAATGTGGAAAGGACCTTTTTCCGATTACGCATGGCAAAACGGGTATCTACTGCTCAATGTCCCGATTTTTTGGGGAATCATTCCCGCTCTTCGCGATAACAAACCTAATGATCACACAAAACTCTTAGTGGCACTTGCTGTGATCGCTGGGGTGCTGAGTCACCTTGCGTTATTTTCGTCGTGGTCCCGTGCTGTGGTGATGGGTCTTTGGGGAGCGGCTTTGGTCATGATGATACCCACCGTGCTTTTCGGGAGTTGGGATTTCCGAAAGACCATACAAGCCTTTGGGTGCGCGGCACTGGTTTTTGCAGCCAACGTGGCTTATTTTTTCCTACCGTCTAACGTGTGGAAATACAGCGTTATTCGCCCCATTGACACTTTATTTGGGGCCGTGTTTTTCTGGCTTCTGCTTTTACTCATTCCCGAGAAGTGGCGATTCAAAGCGGGCGTGATTATTATTTGCATCGGTTTTGCAGGATGCATTTTTGCTGGATCTGCCATGTACAAGTTTGGGCTTAAAAGTTCACATTCTGAACTCGTTCGCAGTTTTGCCTATCGGGAGGTTGTATCTGATCCTAGCGCTGTGCCCGTTCTTGGATACGGACCAGGCCGTGATACCGTATTGATGGGAAAAACAAATTATGTATCTCGAATGGAGGCGGAAATCATGTCTAAATTAAAGCCTGAGTCTCCTTTGGACCATTCACTTCTCCCGCGTGAAGGTAATGGCCACACTCACGTACAATGGATTAATTGGCGTTATGAACTCGGATGGCTTGGATTGCTCCTCATTGCTTCCCTTCTTGGCATCGCGGGTGTCCATTTTGTGCGGGGTCTCCTGTCGGGTTTTGCCCTTCCATGGTTGGCTGGGTTTGGGGCGGCGCTGGTGGGATTTACCCTTGTGGCGCTCCTCAATATTTTTCACTCAGGCAATTTGGCTCAACAACAATGGTTTTTTTACGGCCTTTTTATGTCATACCCTTTAGGCATTAAGATTAAAGGTTCACAGTGACGGTTCGCATTGTTCGGAAACTCATTCGAATTCGAAACCCTTTGAGTCACTTAGTCCACCGAAGCTCGTGGATGTTATTTTTTTAGTTGTGGCCCAGACAACGTCAAGGTTCCGTACCGATCGACTTTGTGATTCCACCCATAAGTGGGACTCCATTGACTCCACTCTGAAGAATTTTGTTTTCGGAGCCGTGCAAATTCAAATCCAAAAGTTAAGTTGGTGGAAACGTTAGTCACGCCTATTGTTTTCCATGGAATCCCTATTTCGCATGTCCAGTAGTTTGAGCCCTGTGTGGTGGCTGATTGCCATTCTCCATTAAAGGCCCAAATGCCTTTGAGCCATTCCGAGAAGGGGGTAAGTTTTTGTATTTCAGGGGTATCATACGCATCCAACCTTGTCCCCACTGCATTAACCGCAAATTGGTAATACGTTGATTTAGTTTGGCCGGGATCAATGAACAATTCTACGCAATCATCGTCATAGACAGGGCCATCGTGTTTGACGGTGTTTGTAACTATCCCTGCCATATTTTTTTCATAAGCTTTTACAAAGCAATAGAGGTGTGTGTCTGTGTAAGCCAAATGTACTTCTGTAGGATGGCTGCTCGTTCCTTGGGCATGGGGCAGAACCAAAGCTGAAAGGGGAGCAATGTCTTTCCAGCAGACGGGTTCTGCAAAACCATCGATTTTTGGATTCTTGGGTATCCAACGCGCCTGGTGGGTTGGCGGCGAATTGGTCTGAGCCATGCCCGGGTTGGAACTTAGAGTTGTCGCTACTAAAAGAATTAAAAAAGGCCTTACCCAGACCGAAGAACTGAAATAACCAGTTAAGTTAGGCCTCATGATTTGTATCCAAAAATTATAAACACCTAGGGCTAAGTTGTCCTGGCTTTGGTTGCCTTATCGCGCAAATCAGAGATTGCTTCGGGCACCCTTTTTTTAAATACCGCTGTGCCGGCCACAAAAACGTTAGAACCCGCAGCGGAACAGGCGGCGATCGTTTCGGCGTTGACACCTCCATCAACCTCAAGTTCGACGGGGATCATTTCCTGTTCTATGACAGATCGAAAAGTTTTAACCTTTTCGAGTACGTCGTGAATGAAAGGTTGACCACCAAACCCTGGGTTGACGGTCATGCAAAGCATAAGATCGATATCATTGAGATAGGGTATCGCGGCGCTCGCGAGTGTAGGAGGATTGATAGCTAGGCCGCACTTGCAGCCCATGTCACGAATCATTTTTAATGTCTTACCGACGTTGTGCGAGGCTTCCAAATGAACCGTCAGGATATCTGCTCCAGCTTCAATAAAAGCGCGCGCGTGGCGGTCAGGTTGGGAAATCATCAGGTGCACATCCAAGGGCAATGTTGTGTTCTTTCGTAACATGGCAACCATTTCAGGACCGAAAGTAATGTTCGGAACGAAATGCCCGTCCATTATGTCTATGTGCAGGTAATCGCCTCCGCCTTGTTCAGCGGCCTTTGCTTCTTCAGCGAGGCGCCCAAAGTCGGCCGCTAATATAGATGGAGCAATTTTAAGATTTCTCGTGCCTTCTAAACGTTCAACCTTAGATCGATTAAAACTTTGTCCCAGATTATTCACCCTTTATTCGCCTTTATTGAAATCAACATACGCTTCGGTGAGGTCGGTCGTGAAGACCGTATGTTCTCCGTTTCCGAGATGCAGATTTACTGTAATGGTAAATGAATCTTTAGCCACGATCTTCTTGATCTTTGGTTCCGGTATTTTAGTGCGCATGCCGTTTTGAACCAAACAAATCCCGTCATAAAAAATATCAACGTGCTCTTCTCGCACCTTTGCGCCGGAATACCCAATGGCATCCATCAATCTCCCCCAGTTGGCGTCACCTCCGAACCACGAACATTTGACCAAGGTTGAGTTGGCAATGGCTTCCGCCGCTTTTTTCGCATCTCGCTGTGTTCCCGCACCCCGCACGACGACTTCCACAAACTTGGTCACCCCTTCTCCATCTCGCACGATCATATGCGCCAACTTCCGGGTCAAGTAATTGAGCGCCTGTTGAAATTTCTCCAATTCAGGGTGTTCGCGAGAAAGGGGTTCGTTTTGAGCGAGTCCATTGGCGAGCATAAGGACGGTGTCGTTTGTGCTCATGTCGCCATCAATCGTGATTGAGTTAAACGATTGGTCAACGGCGGTGCTTAACACTCGCTGTAAAGTGACCCGGTCTATGGCCACGTCGGTCGTAATAAAAGCCAGCATGGTCGCCATGTTGGGATCAATCATCCCAGCGCCTTTGGCAATGCCACCAATAGTCACGCGTTTATTATTGATTTTAAGGCGGATGGCGAATTCCTTACGTACGGTGTCTGAAGTCATGATCGCTTCAGCAGCTCCCTTACTTCCGACGGGTGAGAGTTTTTTTAGGGCCTTTTTGATGCCGCGAATCATTTTTGGCATAGGTAAAGGCACTCCGATCCGGCCCGTTGAGCAGACGAGAATCTGATGTTCCTTAGCGCCTAATTCCTCTGCGACGGCTTGAACCATAGCTTGGGCATCATGAACGCCCTGAACACCGGTGCAGGCGTTTGCATTTCCACTATTGGCAATAATAGCGTAGGCCTCTCCGCATTTTATATTCCGTTGAGAAACCCGGACAGGCGCTGCTTTGACTTGGTTGGTTGTAAAAGTACCTGCGGCCACGGCTAACTGCTCACTAAAAATAATGGCTACGTCTTTTTTCGTGGTGTTGCGGGGTTTAATACCGGCAATGACCCCTGAAGCACTAAAGCCCCGGGGTGCAGTGATCCCTCCTTTTATTTTTTCAATACGTTCGAGAACAGACATAGGATTCTTTTCTTTTAATGGAGTCCAGTGGTTTCGTCCCACCCGTACATGATGTTAAGTGCTTGAATGGCTTGGCCAGAGGCGCCTTTGACGATGTTATCGATGGCTGACAGAACGATGAGGCGGTTCGTGCGCGCATCGAATCTCCAGGCAATTTCTATAAAGTTTGAGCCCATCACATTTTTTGTGTCAGGAAGTTTGCCGTTCGTTAAAAGCCGAACGAATGGTTCGTTGGCATAGGTTTCCTGATAAATCGCAGAAATGGCTTTTTCGCAGCCAGTTAACTTCGATCGCTCGATGAACATGGGGTCGAGATCAAAATAAAGGGTGGTGTGGATCCCGCGATTTACGGGGACCAGATGAGGGGTGAAACTGATTTTGATTGATGCATCAGAGGGGGAGGAATACGTTCCCGAGAGTCTAAAGTTTAATTCCTGTTCGATCTCAGAAAGGTGTCTGTGTTTGGGGACGCTATAAGCACGGAGACTCTCGTTGCACTCCACAAAAAGAAAGTCGATGTCTGCCTTTCGACCTGCCCCCGAAACTCCACTCATCGAATCGGCAATAATGCGATCATGGACGATGACTCCAGCTTTAATGAGGGGCAGAGTCGGGAGCAGAATGCTAGTTGGGTAACATCCTGGACAAGCCACTAACTGAGCCGATTTAATTTCAGCTTTGTGCCATTCTGGGCTTCCGTAAACGGCCTTTTCTAATAGGGCGGGGGCCGGGTGATCTTGACCGTAAAACTCCTTGTAGACATCGGCGGACCTCAACCTGAAATCAGCACTCAGATCGAAGACTTTTTTACCTGCAGCAACCAGCGGTTCTGCAAACCCTGCCGCGACACCATGAGGAAGTGCCAACATAAACACGTCCGCGGTTTTGATGAGGTCTGGAATTTCTGGGCTTGTAAAGACAAGGTCCGTTTTACGAGGGAGCGCCTGAAAAACATCATTTAACTTTTGACCAGCTGTCTGCCGAGATGTGACCGCCGCGAGTTCAAGCTCAGGGTGCCGCAATACGAGGCGTGTGAGTTCCTCCCCCGAGTAGCCTGAGGCGCCTACGATGGTGACATTTACTTTTGTGGGTCTGGGCATGATAAAGGGGAAATAGAGTTAAACCTGTTGGGCGAAAAGTGAAGAACATTTTGGAGTCACCATCGAAATTGTCTCCCATTCGTACTATAGCCATTTATGCGTCTATAAAGTTCTTGAAAGTTCACAAATTCAATCTTTTTTATGAGCATGCATTTTTAAAGATTGACTGATCATGGTTTTTCACGAATCTTTCCCGATTTTCCGCAAGGAAAAGGAAGCTGCACTAGACCATTGGAAGGGGGCTGTGCTATCGTACATACGTTATGGCTATTAAAAAGAGACCCGAAGAGGGACTGAAATTCGAGGAGGCCTTAGGTCGGCTCGAGAAAATAGTCAATGAGATGGAGGCTGCTGAGTTGCCGTTGGAGGAAATCCTCAAACAGTATGAAGATGGAACTCAGTTGGTCGCTTATTGTACGCAAAAACTTAGTGAAGCGGAGCAGAAGATAGAAATTCTGGCCCGCAAGAAGGATGGTACCCGGGAAGTGAAACCGTTCGGAACGACCGTTTCGGCTGAGGAAACGCAGGTGGACGAAATATCCACTGAAGCAAACCTTAGCCCTCGTCCGAAACCTAAACAAATACCGGATACCAAAGATGGAGAAATCAGCCTCTTTTAAGGCAGAAACAATACAGGGTAACTATGGCTCGTTTTTTGGACCGCATTAATTCGCCGGATGATGTAAAGAAACTCAATCTCGACGAACTGGAAATTCTTTGTGAAGAAATACGTCAGGAACTGATCGTGACCCTGTCGAAAACCGGCGGACATCTGGGTCCTAACTTGGGAGTAGTGGAATTAACTGTCGCTCTTCATTACATTTTTAATTCACCTGTAGACAAAATTTTGATGGACGTGAGTCATCAAGCCTACGTTCATAAAATATTGACGGGTCGTGTTAAACAATTGCATACCATCCGCCAGTACAAGGGGTTAAACGGGTTCATGCTGCGCACGGAAAGTCCCCACGATTGCTACGGAGCTGGACACGCAGGAACCGCGCTTTCAGCGGCTCTCGGAATGGCGACCGCCCGCGATCTTAAACGATCGGGAGAACATATCATTTGTCTAGCCGGTGACGCAGCATTTACGTGTGGTGTTACTTTCGAGGCGCTCAATAACATCACTGTTTCAACCAAACGTTTGATCGTCATCCTTAACGATAACGAATGGTCTATCGCAAAAAATGTGGGAGCGATTGCCAACTACTTCAACAAGATCGTTACAAATCCGCATTACGAACATCTTCACGATAAGGCAAAGCAATTTCTTGAACGTGTCGGCGGAAAAGGTTTGGTCAATTTAGCGAATAAAGCCGAAGAAGCCGTGAAGAGTGTAATCCTTCCAAGCGTCATTTTCGAAGAGCTTGGGCTTCGGTATTACGGGCCGATGGATGGGCATGATCTTCCGCAATTAGTGAAGACCTTAGAGTTTTTGAAACATCAAGATGAGCCTGTTCTCCTTCACGTCTTGACGAAAAAAGGGAAGGGTTACCAACCGGCTATCGATAGGCCCGACAAGTTCCATGGTCTGGGTGCTTATAACCTCGAAACGGGTGAAACAAAGTCATCCCCGACGCCGACTTATTCGGAGTTGTTCGGGAATTATCTGGCAAAGTTCGCCGCCGAAAATCCAAAGATTTGCGCAATAACGGGGGCCATGCCTACGGGGACAGGACTAGTGAGTTACCAAAAGGTAATCGCTGAAAGGTATTTTGACGTGGGTATAGCTGAAGAACACGCGGTGCTTTTCGCTGCGGGTTTGGCGACTCAAGGATTCCGCCCTGTCGTTGGGATTTATTCAACTTTCTTGCAACGTGCATTCGACATGATCGTTCACGATGTCGCTTTGCAGAATCTTAACGTTATTTTTTGTATGGACCGTGCAGGTCTTTCCGGAGACGACGGCCCTACGCATCATGGGTTGTTCGATATTGCATACATGCGGTGTATACCCAATATGATCGTTATGGCTCCCAAGGATGAGGATGAATTTGTCGATATGCTTTATACTTCGACTGAGTACGCGGTCGGTCCTCTTGCCATGCGGTATCCACGCGGTTCGGGTACCGGAGTTTTGCCCAAGGATAAACCGAGCCTTATCCCGATTGGTAAGGCAGAAGTGCTTCAAGGATTTAAACCCGAAAATAAGGGTAAAAAAGTGGCTATCTTCGGGTACGGACATCTTGTTTCCATGGCTGAAGAAGCGGCCGGATTGCTGGAGAAATCCGGATTTTCTTGTGCGGTGATCAATGGGCGGTTTGTTAAACCCCTTGATAAAGAAAACCTTGAACAGTTCGCGGGCCAGGCTGACGCCGTCCTCACATTGGAGGATCACGTTTTACCAGGTGGTTACGGCAGTGCGGTTATGGAAGGTCTTCAGGAATTGGGAATTAACGTTCCTGTGTTCCGCGTGGGATGGCCTGATGAATTTATCGAACACGGAAATATACCTGTTCTACGTGAGAAACACGGAATCTCCGCCGAGCACGGGGTGAAACTGGTGTGCGCTTACTTTGAAGCTTCGCCCATTGCGACCCGCAAGGTTCATGTTAACGTATAGATCATGGCTGTTAAACCGCGTCTCGATATTTACCTTGTTGAATTAGGGCTTATCGAAACGCGGGAAAAAGCGAAGCGCGCTGTAATGGCAGGGCAAGTTCTCGTTAATAATATTCCCGCAACAAAAGCGTCTCAAGGTATTCCAGAGGGCGCCGTAGTCACCTTAAAAGCCCGCGATAAATATGTGGGCCGGGGCGGTCTTAAACTCGAAGCGGCGCTTTCCCATTTTAACGTGAAGCCAGAGGGTCTTATCTGCTTGGATGTTGGAGCTTCGACAGGTGGATTTACCGATTGTCTGCTGCAGCATGGAGCTCAACTTGTTTACGCGGTTGATGTGGGTCAAGGTCAACTCGCTTGGAAACTTCGCAATGACCCGCGGGTGATCATTCGAGAAAAAGTGAATGCGCGCGAATTGCAATTGTCGCACTTTTCTCCACCGCCTGCTTTTGTATGTATAGATGTATCGTTTATTTCTTTGACCAAAATCATTCCTGTGGTCTATAAACTTCTGCCCTTAAATGGTCAATTGGTTGCCCTTATCAAACCACAGTTTGAAGCAGGTAAAGCAGTTGTCGATAAAGGAGCAGGTGTTGTTCGTGACCCGAGTGTTCATGCTCAAGTGGTCGAACAAATCACTCAGCACTGTCAGGACAACGGGTTTCGCGCGCAGGGGGTTATACCGTCCCCTCTTCTCGGAGCTGAAGGAAATAAAGAATTTTTGATATACGCAATTAAGAGCGATTAATGAAAAACATCGGACTGGTGGTAAACACCGAAAAACCGAAAAACCAACAGGTCCTAGATGTCTGTTGCGAGACGGCACGTGTGCGTCGTATCACCCTCTGGCCGGATCGAGCAACAGCGGCATGGGTTGGACGGGGCAAAGGGCGCTCGGTTAAAAGTCTGTCGGAGACTTGTGATGCGCTGATTGTTCTTGGTGGCGATGGAACGATACTGCGGGTCGCCCGCGAATTAAACGGTTCGCAAATTCCTATTTTTGGGGTTAATTTGGGGAACCTCGGTTTTTTAACAGCGGCCCCGGTGTCTGCTTTGGGACAAGCCTTGGAATGTCTGTTTGATGGGAATTTTAAATTAAGCCCTCGAAGTCTAGTCGATGTAAAAGTAACTAGGAAAAACAAGGTGGTCTATAAACGGATTGGGCTGAATGAGGCTGTGATAAATCGGGGAGAGGTATCCCGCAACGTAAAAATTAGTGTGACCATAAATAAAGAATTTTTATCGGTTTATTCCTGTGATGGAATGATTTTTGCCACCCCGACCGGCTCAACCGCGTATTCATTAGCTGCGGGCGGTCCGCTTGTGAGCCCGGAATCAAAGGTGATCGTGGTCACTCCTATCTGTCCGCATGCTCTTTCGAACCGTTCTGTTGTCGTATCTGACACGAGTTTAATTGAGGCGTCGATTGTTCAACAAACGCAAAAGGTTAACCTCAACATTGATGGTCAGGATATTTTTTTGTTGAAGACGGGCGATTTAGTTGGGGTTTCGATTGCGAAGGCAAATATTCAACTGGCGAAAATGCCGGATTATTCTTATTACGGAGTGCTCCGACAAAAGCTGAACTGGAGTGGCTCAAACGTGTAGTATGAAAATCGTCGAACTTTTGAAACCGGAACTTGTAGCCCTTGACCTTCATTCGACGAGCAAGTGCCCGGCTATTCGTGAAGTCGCAGACCTCCTTCAAAAAGACGCGCGCGTCTTGGATTTTAAGAAGTTTTATGAAGAACTTCTGGCGCGCGAACGGGCCTACACAACAAGTCTGGGATTCGAATTGGCTTTTCCTCATGCCCGGATTGATCAGCTGACCGATATGGTAGTAGCGGTGGGGCGCAGCCTCAAGGGGGTCGACTTTGAGGAAAAAGGGAACCCAGAAGTGAAACTCATTTTTGTCATCGGTACTCCCAAACGTATGGCTCAAGATTATTTAAGATTGGTGGGAAGTCTTGCCCGAATTCTGAAAAATGAAGATACGCGGACCCGCCTCATTTCTGCTGTGGACGTGTCTGAGTTCCTGAAAGTGCTTGCTGAGGCCGAAAGCCGGATCTGAGCTCATGGCTTCTATCATAACTATTAAAGACGTCGCAGCCAAAGGCGGCGTTTCGGTCATGACTGTCTCTAAAGTCATGAACGATGCTTCCGATATTTCGGAAGGAACAAAAATACGCATCCAATCTCTTGCCAAGGAAATGGGGTATCGGACAAATCCTATCGCTCGGGGGTTGCGCCTTAAATCGACTCGAATGATCGGGCTGGTGGTGCCATCCATAAACGAAGAACATATTTCTGAGGTTGTGTCTGGGGTTGAAGATCAGTTGTTGGAAAAAAATTACAGTTTGTTAATGGCACAATCACGGGGAAGAGTTGATCGGGAGATTAATGTGCTCAAGCGGATGCTCGATCAGCGTGTCGACGGGCTTATTGTTTGCCCTGCCACTCGTCTCACTAATTATTATGAAATGTTCGAAACGATTCAGGGATATAACACTCCTTTGGTGTTAATCGACCGGTACCCTCCTGTCGCGCCTCTCCTTCAGGTACCTTTGGTCGTTTCGGATGATCGTATGGGCGGAATGATTGCCACGCAGCATTTGTTGGATCAGGGACATCAACGAATATTGTTCATTGCCGGACCAACGGGCGCTTCCTCTGCCGAAGAACGGTTTGAAGGATACCGCAAAGCCATGACCGCAGCAGGTTGCGGTAACGTCGATGAGTTTGTATTTGCAGCCGGATTTGATATTGCTTCGGGCAGAACAGCCGCCTTACAAGCTCTTCAAGAGGGTGTGAATTTTACAGCTGTCTTTGCGGTCAACGATCTTGTCGCAATTGGAGTGGCTGAGGTTTTATTAAAACAGGGATTACGCATCCCAGAAGATGTTTCAATTGTCGGATATGGTGATTTAAAAGTAGGGGAGGTTTTTAAGGTGCCTTTAACTACAGTGCACCAACCTAAAATCGAACTTGGCCAAGCTGCCGTAAAAATTCTCTGTGAGCTTATAGAAACTAAAAAATCAGAAATGCGGCGCCTTCCAGTCCAGCTGATTATCCGTGAAAGCACAGCGCCTAAAGGGAAATGATCTTCGTCGGCCTAGTGCCGGATATTGTATGTTCCCGATGGCAGTCCTTCTCTTTTTGGGGGAACGGGAGAAGGCACCGAGAGTTCATCCTTTATATATGGCCTGATCTTTGGAAGATAGCAGGCATGGCCGATTTTAATGATAAACAAGAAGAACCGTTTCTATGGCGGATGCTTGAGTTTATCAAATTCTCGCACACCATTTTTGCCATGCCCTTTGCATTGGCGGCCTGCCTACTTGGAATGGCGGAAGTTCGAGATCGTTCCATTTCAATTGTGGCCCAGTTTTGGGTCGTTTTGTTGGCCATAGTTGCGTGTATGGTTTTCGCAAGGAGCGCGGCCATGGGATTTAATCGGGTGATAGACTGGGGGATTGACCGCGAAAATCCGCGGACGGCCCGGCGTCATACATTGGTCACGCGAAGTCAGGCGACAACGCTTGTACTGGTCTCCTCCATTTTATTTATTGTGTCCGCGTTTTTTACGAACACCTTGTGCCTCGTTTTGTCGCCCATTGCACTGATTCTGGTGTTTTTTTATTCTGTCACAAAAAGGTTTACTTCTTACTCCCACTTTTTTTTAGGATTAGCCTTAGCGCTCGCTCCAATAGGTGCTTGGTTAGCCATCACTGGATCACTTTTCGCCCTTAAACCCGCGCTCCTTGCTGCTGCTGTTCTCTTCTGGGTGGCGGGTTTTGATATCATTTATGCGACCCAAGATGTTGATTTCGACAAGCGGATGAGCCTTAATTCTCTTGTGGTAAAACTTGGTGTAGATCACGCCCTAATCCTTGCACGAGTGCTTCATTTTATAATGTTCATTTTCCTACTTATGTTTAGTTGGGCATGTGATTTTGGTTGGATATTTGGCGCGGCCTTAATCCTCATTGCGCTTACCTTAATTTATGAGCATCTTATGGCCTCGCGAAGAGATCTCCATTCTACCAATCTGGCCTTTTTCCGGGTGAACGGCCTCATTAGCCTTTTCGTATTAGTGGCGGTTTTTTTTGAGGTTTTTGGGAAATTATGAACGAATTGATAACGAAATCAGGGCTCCAACACATTTGGGATAAGGTTCAGAATGGAAAGCGTATTTCTGAAGAGGATGCACTCACCCTATTCAAGTGTCCTGACCTAAATGCCGTGGGTTACATTGCCGATTTCGTGAGGAACAAAATAAACGGGGCCTCTGCGACTTTTATTCTGAATCGATACATCAATTATTCGAATGTCTGCATCCTGAACTGCCAGTTCTGCTCATTCGCTCGGAGAAAACGCGATCCTGGCGCATTTCAATATACCATCGAGGAAATGGTGGAAATGACACGAGAAAGTTTGGAGCAGGGAATCACAGAAATCCATATGGTGGGCGGGTTGCATCCTTCGCTTCCATTTTCGTTTTATCTGGATTTGTTGAAGGCTCTTAAATCTGTGGGGCCGGACTTGCATTTAAAATGTTTCACGGCGGTTGAAATCAGGCACCTGTCGATGAAAGCAAAATTGTCCATCACCGATACGTTGAAGGCTCTCAAAGAAAGTGGCCTAGGGTCACTGACCGGTGGCGGAGCCGAGATATTTGATCCCACTGTGCGCGACCAAATTTGCCGGGGCAAAGAATCGGCTGAAGAGTGGGCCGAGGTTCATGAAACGTGGCATAAGATGGGTGGTCGGAGTACGTGCACAATGCTCTTCGGCCATGTGGAGACATTGGAACACCGGGTGGATCATTTGCGGCGACTGCGCGAAATCCAAGATCGCACGGGCGGGTTTACAGGCTTTATTCCCTTGGCGTTTCATCCAGAGAACAACAAACTTTCTCATATTAATCCGGTGTCAGGTTATGACAGCCTCCGCACGCTGGCAGTGAGTCGGATTTTTCTCGATAATATCGACCATATCACCGCTTATTGGGTGGGCTTCGGTTTGGCTTTGTCACAAGTGGCATTGAGCTATGGGGTCGACGATTTGCATGGCACAATCATGGAAGAAAAAATATTTCAGATGGCCGGTGCGGATTCTGCCCATGGGCAGTCAGTCGGCAGGCTGGTCCATGCGATTCGTGAAGTGGGGCGGATACCGGTTCAGCGTGGGAGCCACTACGAGCATCTTAAAACTTTTTCAATTACAAACGAGGTTGTTGCCGGATTGGTATGACCAAATTACGCATCGGATGTGTGCCTTTTTTGAATGCTAAACCATTGATTTATGGCTTGGATGAAGTGGTGCTCTTGTCCCCTGTCGCGTTGGCCAGTAAACTCCACTCGGGAGATTTGGATGTGGCACTGGTCCCAACGGCAGAGGTTTTAGAGCATCCTGAATATTATGTTATCAATGGCCCTGCTATTGTGAGTGAAGGTGCAGTAGGAAGCGTGCTTCTCTTTTTTAGAGGAGACTTGGATTCCCTCAGAACCGTTTATTTGGACCCTGTATCCAAAACGTCTAATGCATTAATCCAGATTCTTTTGCGTGGATGTTTAGGATTATCATCCGTGAAATTTATCGCCTTACATGAAAAATTGCCGAGCGAAATAGGTCCTAACGAAGCCATTTTAGTGATCGGTGATCGAGCCCTCCAGGAGGCAGTCACGCTCCACGGGACCGAAATTTTGGACCTTGGCCTGGCTTGGACACGTTGGACGGGGAAACCCTTTGTGTACGCCGTTTGGGCGGGCAAAGATCGGGAAAAAATGTGTAACGTCAAAGACATCCTCTTGCGGGCAAAAAGGGGCGGCCTCGAAAATATGAATGAGATTTGTGAAGCCCAAAAGGTGTGTTCGGTGGATGAGGCAAAATCATATTTAACGAACAGAATTCGTTATCATTTGGATTCAAAAGCCATCGAAGGTTTTCTTTCGTTTCAACAAGTTGGAATTGAATGGGGTCTTTTTCCTCGAATGAACCCCCCTCAGTTTCTATAAAGCGCGTATTATCAACGATTTTTACAGCTAGCTGGTGTTTGACTGAATATGATTTCTCACGTTAGATTATAGGACAACAATGATTTCGTTTTTTCAACGATGGGCAAAAGAAAAAGGAATGCTCGGGCCTAAGATGCGACGCGTCTATGAGGAGGGTCGGTTTAGCTCGCTTTTTGAAAGAAGTCGTTCCATTCGATTTGCCATTGGAATACTGTCGATCAGCATCATTCTCAACGTTGTTTCATACGCGAGCGACAAGAATGTAGAGCTCCTGTTGATGACATTGCTTGTTCTGTTATCGGCGTTTGTGTATTTGCGTGTGGCTCTGCCAGAGGTCGCACGGAGTAATTCCCGAGTCCTACTGTTGGCAGTGGCGGGTATCTTAAATTTAATGGCCACGAAGGTCATTTTTGTTCTCGCCCAACCTGACTTCACGCGGTTCCTCGGAAATGAAGTTCCCATCGCTATTTATTTAGCCCCCGCTTTTGCTCCCATGCTTCTATCGACTCTCATAGGTCCGAGAGTCGGTATTTTTGTGACGGTGTTCATGAGCATCCAATCGGCAATTATGCTCAACTTTTCTTTTCCATTATTGGTCATCAGTTTGCTCACGGGGTTAATGGCTGTTTACTTTACCCAAGACGTGCGCCGCCGGTCTCATTTAATTCGCGCGGGGGTCTATGTCGGTCTGACATCCATGATCTGCGCTCTGTCAGTCGGGTTCTTGGGCGTTAAATCACTGGAAACGATCATTAGTTATGATTTATGGCATACCCTTATCCAACAATGCTTTGGGGCTGTGCTTGTGGGTATTATGACCGCTTTACTTGTCAGTGGATTGCTTCCGATTTTTGAATATTTCTTTAAAATTACGACTAACATTTCCTGGCTCGAACTGAGCGATTTTAATCATCCGCTCCTGAAAGAAATGTCGACAAAGGCGGCGGGGACTTATCACCATAGCTTAAACGTGGCAAATTTGGCTGAGAGCGCCGCCGAGGCGATTGGAGCCAACGCGCTTATGTGTCGGGTAGCCTCATGTTTTCATGATATCGGTAAATTGGTGAAGCCGGAGTATTTTGTTGAAAACATTAACATTGATCACAACCCTCACGATAAACTGACTCCTCAGATGAGTGCTCTCATCATTTCTGCACACGTGAAGGAAGGGGTGGCCCTCGCTTTAAAATACAAACTTAATAACGCCATCATCGATATCATTCGTGAACACCACGGAACTTCATTAATTTATTATTTTTACCGACGCGCGAAACAACAGGAACAGGATAGCATCGAGGGAAGTAAAATATTCAAAACGAATGAAGATGATGTTCCTAAGGTCGATGAAAACACTTTTAGGTACCAAGGTCCAAAACCGCAAACTCGGGAGTCGGGCATTATTACGATTTGCGATACCCTTGAAGCGGCGTCGCGCAGCCTTCAGAAACCCACACCTCAGCGTATTGAGGAATTGGTTCGGGAAATCATCGAAGCCAAACTTCTAGACGGACAATTAGATGAGACAAGCTTAACGATGAAGGATCTAAACAAAATTGGTGAACGCCTCACCTTCATGATCACTAACATGCTGCACACACGCATTTCCTACCCAAAGGACGATGAAAATCAACCTTCTACAAAAACAAAAATCACCTCGATTAGTGCTTTCAAAAATTAAGCCTATTGTACGTGATATCCTGACGCTACAGCCGTTGCCGCTTTCGGAACTCTCCATCACTTTTGTGGACGATGCCCTCATGGGCTCGTTGCATTTACAGTTTTTGGGAGATCCAGAACCCACCGACGTTCTGACGTTCCCTTTAGGCACACTTGGGGAAATAGTGATCTCTACGGACACCTGTCAACGCCAGGCGCGGGTCTATAAAACAGATTTTCAACGAGAGTTGATGTTATATGTGGTTCACGGGATTTTACATTTGTCCGGCTTTGATGATCACACTTCCGCTGATACGCGGCGCATGAGGATTCGGGAAAAAGCTATTATGGGTCGGTTGAAATCATTTGATTTTCTGAGAAAGAAATGAGACCTGCCGAAAAGGACGAGGGGATCATCCTGCGCCGGTATAAATATTCGGAGACCAGTCTTATTGTTCATTGGCTCACCCCGGACAAAGGTCGCGTTAAAACTTTAGCCAAAGGTGCGATGGGCCCCAAGAGCGTGTTCCGGGGCAAACTGGATTTGTTTTATCAGGGCGAGGTTCTCTGGACGAGGTCTGGTCACTCGGATTTGCACATGCTGAAAGATTTTTTGCTGCGGGAAACTCATTCTACGTTAGCGAAAGAAATCAGGCGCCTCGAATGGGGGGCGTACCTAGTAGAATTGACCGAAACCGTCAGCGAAATTGAAATTCCTTCGCCTGAGCTGTATGTGTGGTTTGCGCGGTATCTCAAAAATATTTCAATGGGTTTGCTCACAGCCGAAGCCCTTATTCAATTGGAATACGACCTATTGCGTGTGCTCGGCTTGGAGCCCGTGCTTGAGCTGGAAGAACAGAAAGCCGTAATTCATCAGAATATGATGAACCCCGCCAAGCAGGGCGAGCTTCTGAACTGGTCTCGGCGCGCGTTGGAATCCCACCTGCACCGGAAGTTGACTCGAAGGCCCCTATTTAAGAAGCCACCCGTTTTTGATTCTTAATGATCCCTGTTTCCATTTGATTCATTCAAGCTTACTTTTATCCAGTTGAAAAAGTTGCCCCTAGACAAAGTGTACGTAGGAACCACGGGCTGGAGTTATCCGGCTTGGAACGGGATTTTTTATCCAACTGACCTAAAGCCGGCAGCGAAATTAGTTCATTATGCGAAGTTTTTTAACACGGTGGAGATCGAATCAACTTTCCATAATTTCCCCGATCCCATCTATGTCCGTCGCTGGAAAGAAACGACCCCTGACGATTTTAAGTTTTCGTGTTTGATCCCTAAGGTCATTTCGCACGATAAACGGTTGCGTGATTGCCACTCCGAGGTGTCAGCTTTTGTGGCGGTGATTGAAAAGCTTGAAACGAAATTGTCTCATTGTGTATTGAGTTTGCCGTCCAACTTTTTTGTATCTGAAGAGTTGACCTTAAAAAAGTTCATTAAAGCTTGGCCAACTCATATTTGCCTCGCTATTGAATTTCCTTCGTTGAAGTGGATGACGCCGCATATAAACCATGTATTGCATGACATGGGGGTTACCAGAGTGTGGAGTGAAAGGAGTGCAGGGATAAAAGACACCCAGAGTTTTCCATACACACCACTAACCCAAACAAGCCATGCAATCTATCTAAGGCTGGAACAACCACTTGCAGATGGTGCAGCCGTGCGTGCCTATTTTGACGACTGGGTCTTACGTCTCGGGGCCGAGTACAAGTCCGGGGGAAACGTTTACATTTACGTTTCGCCTCATTTTTACCAAAATTCCTTCGAAGCAGCCTCAATCTTGATGCAACTCATTGGTTTTGAGGCGAATACACATCGTGTCATGCCAAACCAAATGAAACTGTGGGAAAAATAAAACTTGCTTTTTAGTGCGTATACATTGTACATACAATGTATGCCAGATTCCCGTCCAGGAGCCGGTCCAACCAGCGGCTTTTCATTAGTCGAGCTTTTGACTGTCATTGCCATCATTGGCATAGTGTCAGTTATTGCAGTTGGAGCATTAGTGAATAATCAAGCTTCACGGGTATCTTCGTCGGCAAATACGGTGATGTATATGTTGGAAGGATGCCGCCAGCACGCAATCACTTATAATACCCCTGTTCGATTCGGCATTGCTATGGATACAAACGATGGAGTTAAACCATTGCAGACATTGATGGCTTGGGAATTCAGAACGAATGGCTGGGTGCTTATTCCTAATAGCTTAAAAATATTACCGGCAGGCGTTTATATATACAATGACGTGCCTGTGAATGCTTCTGCAAGCTTTACTAACCTTTTGACGATCGCGAACAATTATGGATCGACTGGGGTTATGAACTTCAAACGAGTTGGAGTGAGCAACAGTATTGCATACCTTGATTATGATAACACAGGAGCCTTAACCATGACAAATTTGGCCTATGATGACGTTTCAACGCTATCTATTCCAATTGTTGCCGCAAGTGGAAAGCTATCTGGAGCGAGTAATATGTATTCGCCCGCGGTGTATTCACAATTGAAGTCAAATTCTGCCAATATCGTTGAAATTAGTGTGCTGACTGGAAAGTCGAGACTTGTTAAATGAATGGAAATAGAATGAGTCAAAAACCTATTAAAATAAAGAACGCGGGCTTTTCTCTGGTCGAGATTGCTATTTCAATAGCTATAGTTGCCTTCGGGATTGTGGCTATTCTCGGACTTTTTGCCAATAGCATTCGTGGATCTAAAGATACCGTTCAAAACACAGTTCAATCATTGATGGTTAAGGAGCGGGTAAACCAGGCTCAGGCTTCGGGCATGTCTATCAGTATGACAAATGCGTGGACCAATAACGGAGTTGTTTTGCCATTGACTGTACAATACGCCGTGGGCACTAGTTATTATGATGCTTCGGGAAATGTAATCACTAATTACACCAATAATATAAGCATGAATGCCAGTGATATGACCACCTTAAAGCCGATTCATCGGGCTATTATTCGGACTTACAACTTGGGAATGACTAACATCCCAATGAGCAATTCGGTGCCATTCAACGATAAGCTAGTTCTGTTTCAGATGGAAATTTATACACCAGCTATGGCAACTAACAATATTGTGACCCAGTCGTTCCAAACTTTTATCTATCGGCGCTAATGAAGAGCTTAGCTCAATACTCAAAGAAACAAAAAGAAGGGTTTACCCTTATCGAAGTGCTTGTTTCTCTTGCTCTTATTTCGTTCATTTCAATTATGTTGTTTTATATCGTATCGGGGCTCACCGATAGTTGGAGGACTGAAATGGCCCGAATGGATGCTTACTCAAGCGGCAGGGTTGTCTTGGATTTTATCGGGGAAGACCTCAAAAAGGGAACCGTGGATGAGTACTCTGAGGCGGTTAATCCGGCTGGGGATTATACGAATTCGATTCAGTGGGGAGATGTTCCGCCAGGGACTGAATTTAATTGGAGAGCTATGTATTGTTCATTTCCCACCGTTGTGGCCATGCAGGTTCCCACCAATGGACCGACAACTGCAATTAGTTTATTTAATTTTGTTACACCGGCCACGCGGGGTACTAATTTAGTCAGAGCCATTTCCTACGGTTTATCGAATGGTTTTTTAATGCGCTGGCAAACGACCGATGAAGCTATTGTCTTTTCGGCTAACGGAGTGAATACAAAAGGTTGGACGGTTACCAACAAGCCAGACATTTTAGCGCAAAATGTTTATTGGGTTCAAATTGATTCATATGGTACCACCGATAATGTGAATTATCCGGCCACGTCTGCTTGGGGCTCTCCTTCTCCATCAACCAATATCTTCTCAAGTTCGCCTAGTGGGTATACCTTTGGTTGTTCACAAATAGTAGCAGTGTCGACTAATGCAATGCCTTCAGCAATAAGACTGACGATGCGGGTGGCTTCAACCGAAATCATGCAAAAAATTAAACGTAATAGCGGTTCGCCGGGGCAACTTCTCTTCACTAATATGCCCTTTTACGATCAGGGCGGAGATTACGTGGCGTCAACTAACAAAATCACAAAGCCGAATATCAGAGAAGTGAGTCTACTGATTAAATTAAATAACTAATTGTTTGAAGAGGTTATATGAACCAGAACCAAAAAAATTCTAGCGGAGCAGCACTTGTAATAGTGTTGTCATTTCTCGTTTTAATTTCAGTTATTGTAGTTGGTTTTTCAATTATCTCTTCATTAGAGGCTCGTTCCTCAAAAAATTATATCAGAGGAACTGAGTTGGAAATGTACAGGCAGATGGCCCTCGGGGAGATTATAAGTAAAATTAAGGCTGGAACCCCAAATATTGGAACGAACTATTACTGGGTTAGTGCCCCAGGCCGAATATGGCGTGTAGCGGGAGCGGACTCGGTGGGGGCCACTAATGCCTTAATGGGAGTGGTATCTGGCACTAATTTTTATTGTAATTACACCAACATGGTTAGCGGTTATGTCGATTTATTCTCTACCAATTTTTCATTGGGATCCGGACCTCAATCTCCTGGGTTTGTAACCACCAACAAAATTGTTGATCTCAATAGTTCAAATCGAAATTATAAAATTTGTCCCGATCCTGATCCCGCAGGTATTGGTGCAACAGACCGGCAAATACCCCTCGTAGTAAATTGGATAAATATTCCGAAGGATGCAACACGTGCCCCCGGACCTGATAATCCAATCGTGGCTCGATATGCCTATTGGGTGGATGTGGAAAACGCCAGGCTCAATTTGAATGATATCGGGGAACGTTCAGTAGGTTGGGATGGCATATCATCCACGGAACTGGATGCCTCAGCATTGGATGGAATCTCATCTGCAGATTTGTATTCCTTCCGCCAGACGAATAGTTCAGGGATGAATACGCGGTTTTTTCGAAGGGTTGAAGATTTGAGGCAGGTAGGCGTTTCGAGCGAAGTCATTCGTTCAAATAGTTTTTATCTCACAGCCGCCGGACGGAACATAGAAGTTGATAATGCAGGGCGGATTCCGATTAATCTCAGTAGTTTTAATGGGAATCCTACCAACTATTCATGGCCAACTGGATATGGTGCTGCTCCCGCAGGTTTTACAAATAACCATCCGATGGCGACCTATACCCAAAGGATTGAAGATATTCCATTTCTATCCGGCATGCCTTATGCCTCGCCATCTGGTGGTGAGATTACTACTAATTACACTTTTAGTTCGCTGACTGCAAGTATTCAGGATGAAGCTGAGGAGCAGATTTGGATAGATCGGTCAAACAATGTAGGTGATAACGGTCAGTTGCCTTCGAGTGCTTGGGTCTACTCTGATTTTTCTGCCATAGATCCGGATTGGCCTTATGAAGTATTTGGGGTTTCAAATCCTCAGGATATTTCGTTTCGGAGTAATTACGTAGAATATTTGGTGGCCTCTGGATCATTGCTGGCTTCCCCGAATTACATGAGCTTTGGAACAAACGCTAATTTTGTAGAAGGTTACGATTGGCTTCCGAGAAGGCTGGTTGCAGGACCATTGGTCGCGCCATCTTATGATTATGACGAAATATTTTATCAAAGGTTGACTCAAGGTTCGGACAAATGGATGGTCGTGTCGACTGAGACTGATGCCAATGGAAGTAATGGTAAATACACTTGGAATGAGATGGCCCAGATTTTTGCTAACATCAACCAATGGAGATTGTCTCCTGATGTTGAGTATAACAAAGGATCCGTTAGTTTTCCTTCTCCAACTACCAATCCGGAATATCCTATCTCGCAATCATCGATTTCGGATATTCGACCTAGCGGTGTTAGTTTTAATAAAACGGAACAGTCAATAACTCGCGGGTCAACGACATATAATGTAAATTTAAATCAAAATATCGGAGTGCGCACAAAGCCGTACCTAAATGAAGTTGGAATCTCTATTACTCGGTCTGCAACCCAGCTCAATAATATTACTGTTCATTTAGAGTTTTGGAACCCAACTGCTCCTTTCCGAACAAACAGCAAACCCTATCATTTGATGGCGGTTCCTTTAATGCCCGAGGTGCCAGTCGGAGGTGTTACATGGCCAGGTGGTATAGTGACGACTATGCCTCAAGATGAATATAGTGCTGGAGCAAATCCTGAATCAAGTTGGGGGTCCACACCTAATCCACAGGGGGAATACTCAAATCCTGAACGATTTCATACTTTTTATTTTCGGAATAATGAAGTGAATCCTGGTGGATTTTGGACCAAGGCCGGGTGGTATGGAAGTTTGTGGTCAGATCCGGGGGTTCAAAATTTCACTGTAAAAGGCGGAGAAGTTAATGCCACGAACCAATATGGAGGTGGTCGTATGGGGGTCGATCAAAATGTGTCAGTTGCGCAAATTTCAAAATTTCAAAATCGATGGCACGCCCCAGTTATCCACCAAGGGGGGGGAACTACCGGTTTTAGGAATAATAGGGCGTTTTATGTGGCAATTCTCCAGAATGCTCATTTGGTTGATTGGCGTATACCACAACATATGGATTTAGGTTTATTTCCCGCTTGTGGTTATCATAATCGATACCTTGCTAATTCTGGTGAGGTAGGCGGAGGCATAAGGGTAAGTGATGCTACAAATTCAGGGAGGATTAATATGGCGCTTGCTGTAGGCGTGTCAGTGATGGATACTAATAGTTATCTGTTATTTGGTTCTACCCCATATTTGGGTGACGTCGATGTGCACAGCGATATTCCATCCTTGGCGGCTGGGCCACGGGGTAATGGCGCCAATCTAAATAAGATTTCAGCCTTCTACGACATCTTGCCCCATCCGCGATTAAATCCCAAAGATGAAAATAATGCTTCAGTTTGGTCCTCTGGAGATGGTAACCGAGCTAATCCCACGGGATTGCCACAGACTAAATGGTTGCCGTTTCTAGGGATACAGACTTTACCACTTTCTTCCGTTACCGTGTCACGCGAAGTTGATGATCCAAGGTGTAACGACCGGTCGGCTTTCGTAGACTTCACGAGGCAAAATAGTTCCGAGTACAACAATCTTGTGAATACTTACGACGCAAATGATTGGGGCCCAGTATTAACAGCCGGTACATTACCCTATTCGAATGTAGGTAATCATTCATTGCGTAGTGTTAATACCGCTGACTTCAATTATGGACGGGCATTTCCCTTTTATGAGTTAGTTAATGAAGTAAATTTGGGAGGTGGATCGATGTTTGAAAAATCCACTTATTCCACCAGCGACTCTAGTACTTATCCCGACGCGACTTCGCTGGGAGGGAACTTAACTGGATATTTGCAAAAGAGCGCAATTATCGGACCGGGTGAGCCAGGGGCTATGAATTCATTTTTGACAAACAGTTTCGGCACCGCATGGAACACCAATGGAGCGAGTTGGTCGTCAGTAACGGCTACACCCAAACCCATGTTTTCAGGATGGGGGGACGGGGATGGTGACTTGACGAGTCAAATTGTAGGCGAGACCGACTTTCAAAATCCTGCGGAACTGGGTTACGTACATAGCGGGCGACCATGGAGAACCCTTCGCTTCAACAAGGCACTGACAAATTCAACATCTTTTGATGTCATCGGGTCAGTTCCCGACTGGGCTTTGTACGACATTTTTCAGGGTTCACTTTCCGGACCTGATAACTATCGAAGCGTGTTCAGTCGATCGTCAAATAAGGCCTTAGGCCAAGTTAAAAACCCGCGCCGTTCAATGTTAACCTTAAATCCTTCGATTCATACGGCTGAGCCTCAAACCAATGTCTTGGAACGAGTGCGATTGCGTCCGTACAAAGCGTTAGTTCGGGGATTGGTTTCTGACGAGGTGGCCCTGGCTAAAATGATTTATTCCCCTACCACTGACCAGATACTAGGGTATGACGGATATGGCCCCGGTACAGGAGATCGATTCGGAATACCTGGGGTTATTGATAGCGCCGGAGAAATCTGCGAAGTCCTAGGAAGAATGCCAACGAACATGACTGTCATAGCGAGCAAAAACTACTCTGATGCAGTATTTAAAGTTTGGGGCACCCCTTCAATCAATACATTTACTAATACGGGTGGGAATACTGATTCGAGCATGTGGGTTGCATCTGGGGCAAAGGCCATTTACGGGGTTGGTTGGGCAGGAGCTGGATCTACTAATATCGGTGGAACCAATCTCGTCACACTTGCATCTTCGAACTCCGCAGGGCCAAAAGAAGTGTTGCGGGGAATAGGCCAGTTTTTGACGCCGAGATCATCGCATTTTAGGGCTTATGTGTGCGTTCAAACGGTTAAAGATGTGGGAACAGTGGGTACGCTTGAAGTTCAGGATACTGTTCAAGCTGAACAATGGAAAGAAATTCTAATAGAGCGAACAACCAGTTATGATGAGGGATCAATTCCGAATTATGTGGTAGTATGGGACAAGTCATTATGAGGAGTTGGATTTATAAATTAATGGGTGTTTTGTTCGTAGCTCTTCCTGCTAGCGCTCAGGAGGAGAAAATTCAGGCTCTTCAATTTGAATACAAAACAGTGTGTGTTGCTGCGCCTAACCCCCAGACCAACATTAATCGTGTATTCATGATGCCGAGAAAAGTGGCAAGCTATCAAACCATTGAGGGAAAAACCAATTTCCAAACAGGTTATATTGCTGATGCTGAAGCAGGTTTGTTATATGAAATTAACGGAATATCTTCCGGACTCAAAGGCCTCAGTAAAGGAATGAGAGGGCCTAATTCAGCTGTTTCCGACTCAGTGATTAAAAAAGAAGTTAAATATTATTATGAGGATAAAACGGCGGGATCCAAATCCATTAATTCTTATAGGGTGACACGCTGGATAGAAACTGAGAGCGAGGCAACGAATAGTCCGGTGGTTGCTGAGTATTGGTTGTATAAAAACTCAGAATTAGCAAAAGCAGTTAAAGAAAATTTAAATAGTGATATGGGTATGCATACCCGTTTTGCTCTCCCAAAGGTGCCTCAAAAACTTTCAGACGATTATATACCCATCCAAGCGCTTTATTATATGAGCGGGAAGCCGTTTATTTTTGGTGAGTTTACCACGATAAGTCTTACTGCGCCTTCAGAAGAAATGTTTAAACCGGCGAAAGGGGTGGCAATAATCATGCAGCCTGGATTTGATCCTTCCAATCCAACACAGGCACCGCCCGCGAATTTGTACGAAACCAGCGGCGGAGTTTATGGTCTTCCGCCACCTCTCACTCGTCCGACCTCATCAATTCCCCCTAAAAAGACCATCGACAAATAATACGTTAAGAATTAACGTGTGAATCTATAAAACCCTTGACTTTAGCCTGTATCGATATAGTTTAGTCAATAAAAAAGTGTATCAGTTGTAACGCTTTACGTGCTATAAATATGCCCGTAAAACCGAAACTATTGTAGGAATCATTACGAAATTACTAAAGTCATTTAAATTGAAAGGGGTCTTACGGCTCCTCACCGCATTTTTTTTGGTGGCCACCTTAGAGCCTAACGCATCCTTTGCTGCGACTAATAGCTGGGATGGCGGGGGTTCTGGAGGGAACTGGGGTACCGCCTTAAATTGGCAGGGGGATATTGTTCCTTTCAGCGGGGCTGACCTTAGTTTTGATGCATTCTCAAATCTCATTGTCACTAACAATCTAAGTACTAACACTTATCCTTTCTTTCGATCTTTCGTTTTTAATTCCGGGGGGTACCAAGTCTATGGAAATCCTGCCGAAGGAGGAGCTTTGTATCTTCGCAATGGCATCTATAATAATTCCGGATTCAACATTTTCAACGCCCCGGTATTTTTGGGAAATGGTACTAACCTGACGATATTCGCACAGGACGGGTCCACATTGGTTTTTAATCAGACGGTGACCATGAACTCGACGGCCGCTGGTGGAGAAAATGGGTATATAATTGGAAACAGTGGCTCGACAAAGGGTGAAATTTTCTTCAATGGCGGGTTTTCCAATGCAAATGGTACTGTTCCCACGCGAATTGACGGGGTGACTGCGAATTTTATGACAAATTCCAGTTTTAGTGGAGGAATTCACATGTTCTCAGCCGGTGACGCCAATTTTTATGGCGGATCTAATTATTCAACCTATACAATGACAGTCTTCGGCGGAGGTGGGAATGGAAACACAATCTCGGTAACTGGCGCTGGGACGTATTTACAAGTAAGTCATCTTAACCACGGACGGTTCGGTTCTGACAATCGAGTGATTGTGAGTGATGGCGCAACGATGTCGGTGGCTGGAGGTGGAGCCGAATTGGGTAATTATGGCGGAGCTAATAACCAGATTGTCGTAAGCGGTGCTGGGTCTAGGTTTAATGGGTTTATTGCCATTCAACTTGCTTCCGCAGGAGGACAGTTTGATGGGAATGGAAGTTTTGGAAATAAATTGATTGTGACTAATGGTGGGTACGCCGATGCGTTTTTCATGGAGGTGGGCACCGCTGATACAGCGGGCAACTTAATTTATGTGGCCGGTTCCAATTCGGTTTTATACGCCCCTGGTTGGTTAAATGTTGGAGTCGGAGTTCTTGTTGGTGGAATGAAGCGCTCTTATGCGAACGCGCTGGTCATAGAGAACGGTGGCGTAGTGACGAGTGGGGTGGCATCAGTGGGTGCGCGTTTAGGGTGGTCGGTCTATGGGAACACAGGATTAGTTTCAGGTGCGGGATCTTTGTGGAAAGTTAATGGCGACTTAACTCTGGCTATGGGTGGGTTTCTCAATGAAATCATAGTGACGAATCAAGGGAGGATTGAGGCCAATAACGCTTATATTGGAAGTTCAACTTTGGACGGAGCTAATACTAACTTCGGCTGGAGCAATCTGTGGTCAGTGTCGGGTGGATCCCTTTTTGTCAGTAACGGAGCAGCCAGCGGCGATATTATTGTTGGCAATGGCCGCAGCCGAGACAATATTTTTAAAATTGAAAATAACGGGGTGGTGACGGCTAACGGACGGTTCCTGATTAGTTCTGGCACAAGTTATTCCTCCAATAATTCGGTTAACATTAATGGCGGTACTTTGTTTGTCACAAATTCTGCCGGTACCGGTGTTTTGGTGGTGGGCGATAGCGGGAGTGCTTTTTTAAGGATGAACGGTGGTACAGCTATTGTTGATCATTTATTCTTCACTAATACATCATATGGGAGCAGCGTTGTATTTAACGGGGGCTTGCTCGAGACGCGCGGAGATTCCATCATGGATTTTGCGGCTAATCCGCTCACATTTGGCGATCAATATTTAGGATCAACCACTTGGAGATTGGCTGCGGGGGCGGGTTCATTACCTGGCTCCGGGACGGTAGTATTAGGAAACTTCCTTGCTTCAACCGGACGAATTGAAGCGATTAGCGGCACCTCACGATTAAGCGCGGCAGGTCGCCTAATTGTGGGGTCTAACGGGGTGGGTATTTTAAGTTTAACCAATGGCGGATCAGCTGATGTGGGCGGGAATATTACTGTTGGGCAAACACTCAACTTTGGTGGGAGTAAAGTAGAGGTTTTTAATGGTTCAGCGTTGTATAATACTAACGCTACTGGGACGACGTTATTTGATTTGCGCCGGGGTTCGTTGGTTGTAGCTTCAAATGGACTAGCCGTAGTTGATAACCTTCTTCTGACTAATGGCGCTGATGGGCTTATTAACGTATTTGACACGATTTATTTAGGGTCAAGCACGATGCCGAGTTCTGGGTTAAGGATAGGGACAGCGGTGGGTTCATTGACCAATGTCGCCGCTAATATAACGGCAGGGGGCATACGATTAGGGAGCGGCGCTACGACGGGTTCAGTTTCTATCGTGGGGGGAGTAACTGCCATTACGAATTCCGGTGGAACAGCTGAGTTTTATGTCAACCGCGGGGACGTAACCTTGTCCTCTCGGGCTACGTTAGTTGCCGATAAAATCATTCTTACAAACACGACAGGAAGTTTCTCTTTCCAAGGTGGGACTGCGTTAGTGAGGTCAGTGGACTTTGATAACGGGCAAGTGTTTACAGTGGGTAATGGTTTAAGTAACTCGTTGCTTGGTTTGATCGGGTCAGGGTTATACCGGTTTGATGAGGGTGTGATCATCAATACGAATGCTATTGTTTCAGGTTCAGGCGAACTGCGGACGGGCACGCTCCCTGAGGTGCGGGTGAGAAGCTCAGGAACCCTTGATCCCGATGGGGTGTTAACAAATACTGGTAACCTTGTTCTTGAATCAGGAGCGCGGTTAAACATGTCAGAACCTGATCTCTTGGTAGTCAATGGGAACTTTACCAACAGTGCTACGTTTTCAATTTTTTCAGCTGGGGGCAGTGTGTCCTCTAACTTTAATTCGGGAATAAAAGTTGGTGGGTTTTATGGGAACACTGGGACGAGTAACATCACGTGGTATTTTAATAGTGCTCCTGAGATTGGGTTTCTGGGCGGGATGCAATCAACGAATAACACGTTTGCGGGGTTACTTAACACCTTTGTAATCGATGGTGCCCCGACAGCTGGTTATTATGGGCGATCAATAGTTGCTGGAACAAACATTAATAGTGGCGTCACAAATCATACGCTTATGGTTACAGGACTTGCCTCGATTGTGTGGAATGGGGCTGGAACTTCTGACAACTGGAACACCGACACGAACTGGGTTGGGTTGGTGGCTCCTACATCAGGGCAGGGTTTAAACTTTGGCACAGTAGGGGCGAGCCGGTTAAATAATACCAACAATTTTAGTAACTTTGCCTTTGGGACGATCACATTTAGTAACGGCGGGTACACGGCCCATGGGAACGCGTTGACATTAAATGAGGGCATTTATCACAAGACTGGAACGAACACGTTCAACCCAAATATTACACTTGGATCGAACCAGTGGATTTATTCGGAGTCGGGGAAACTGGTTTTGGGCGGGTCGATCACAGGGGTAACTAAAACGCTCACCTATGGAGGGGGCGGGGATACATATGTTCAAGGGATTGTAAGCGGGACGGTGTCAGTGCTTAAGCTCGGGACCGGAACGTTGTATGTGGTTAACACTAATTCGTATACTGGGACTGCAGGCACAGCAATAGAAGGCGGCGGCGTTGTGGTATCCGGCCTTACGGCGCGAATTACGCATTCTGCCCGAAATATGACCGTGGGTGGAACAAACGGGGGAACTTTACTTGTGATTCGGGATGGGGGCGGGGTAACAAATTCGGTTGGGAATGTTGGGCTATTTAGTTCATCTACAGGAAACACGGTGGTTGTACAGGATTCCGGAACAACATGGCGTAGTGGCGGGGGTTTAGTACTTGGATCTTTAGGGGGATTAAACAGGGTTATTGTCAGTAACCTCGGACGTATTTCGGCAGCAGCAACCATCATGGGAGCGGAGAGTTCAAGTAACCAACTGTTAGTTAGCGGTGGAAGTTTTATCGGTAACGCTGGATTTATTTATGTCGGCACTAATGGGAGCTACAATGAAGTGATTGTGACAAATGCTGGGACGCTCAGTAACGCGACAGCTATTATTGGCTTGGCATCAGGGAGTAACAATGCCGTTCGAGTCGATGGAAGTGGATCAATTTGGAATAACGCGGGTACCGTGACGCATGGCAGCAATTCCGCTAACAACGTTATTTCTGTGGGTAACGCGGGGCGCGTCAATGGGACGGTGCTCATTGTTGGGGGCGCTGCTTCAGCCAATAACAACAGTGTGGTTGTCACTGATGCCAACAGCATTTACACAAATACTTCTGCAGTAACGATTGGAAATGCTGGTTCTGGGAACTCATTAATCGTCAGTAATGGTGCCACATTTGCGGCCGGGTCTCTTAATGTCGGGGTTTCCAATGGTTCGCGGGGAAACTCGATTGTGGTGACAGACAGTGGATCAAGGATTATTAATTCCGGTTCGTTTGTAATTGGGAATACTGGTGAGCTCAATACGCTATCCATACTAAACGGAGGCTCAGTTTCGAACGCATTTGCCGTGATTGGGACAAATTCTGAATCAAGAAATAATAGCGTACTTGTAAGTGGCGCTGGATCAACTTGGATAAATGCGGGTGATTTGTGGGTCAGCGCTCAAGGGCTGAGCAACAGTCTAAGGGTGTCAAGTGGAGGTCAAGTAGTTGTTCAATCCAATCTTATAATGGGGGTTGGAGTAGGATCAGTCGGAGCAATCGAAGTTTTGGGTGGCGGATTAGTTGTTACAAATGGAAGTGCTGCCGGTGGGGTGGTTGACCTGCGCCGTGGAGCTTTTGATTTTAAAGGTGGGACATCCTATGTGGGAATGCTTTTAGTTACAAACACCCTTGAGAACGCTTCTACATTCCAAGCAGGGAATCTAAACCTCTATAAAGGCGCAGTTTTTAGCAATTCTTCATTGTACTTTGGAACATTATCGAACTCAGCTTTTTCCTTGATCCTTAATTCGGGGACAATTTCAAACCAGATATCAAGTTCAGTAACGCCAAATACCTATTTGGGTTCGGTTGCAGGCGCAACAGGGGGAATCATTATTAATTCAGGATCCTGGGGTGATGTGGGGCGTTTGTATGTGGGCGGTAGCGGGGTTGGTTTGGTTAACGTTTTGGGTGGATTTATGACCAATCAGTTGATCGTTGCGGATAGCGATGGGTCTTCGGTAGTTGTCGGAGGAGGAATGTTGGTTTCATCGGCCGCTAGTACTTTTGGAAATGTGGGAGGCGGAACGACTTTAAGGATCAACAATGGAGGCTTATATCGACTTAACGACAGTCTGACATTCGGTCAGGGGCTAAACTCAGATAACAATATGGGTATTGTAAGTGGGGCAGGGTCGCAACTCATTATTGCCGCAAACAGCTTGTACATTGGGAACAACGGATCGTCCAATTCCTTAATATTATCAAATGGTGGATATGCTCGGGTTACTGGTTCAACGATTCTAGGAAACACAAAATTTTCGCTTGATAATACATTAACGATCAACGGGTCGACATTCGTAAATACCAATAGTACGGGACTCATTGACGTACGGCGCGGGACGGTAAACCTCAGTAATAATGGCGAGATATACGCAAACAACCTAAATGTATACACCAACAGCACATTTAATCCTGATGGCAATGTAACGAACAACGGAAACGTGATCCTGCAATATGGTGCTCGCTTGGAGATGCAGACGAATGATCATTTGGTGGTTAATGGTAACTTTTCAAACTCTGCAAATTTTATTATTGAGGCAGCAGGCGGGGCATTTGGAATTGCTAACTTTAGGGGGGTTGAGGTAAATGGGTTCTTCACTAATATGGTGCTATCGAATTCGATTACTTGGCGATTTGATACGGCTCCCAGTGATGGGTACATTGGGGCGATTAGATCTACTAATAATAATCTTTCGGTTCTAGCTGATTCCGGAATTCTAAGTCTTGATGGAACAATTACTCCGGGTCAGACGATCGTAGATAAAGTGGTTGTTGAAGGGGCTACGACTTTTTATACATTTGGGGTTGAAAGCGGAGTGCTTAGGGTATGGGATGGCGGGTCTGGTGTTAATAACAATTGGACCCAAGCACCTAACTGGTCGAATGACCAAGTTCCTTTGAATAATGGTTCTGAACTATTAGTGTTTGCCGGTAGTGTCCGTCCTAACCCATTGACAGATGTCGCATGGGATGTGCGTGGAATTCGGTTTGACCGCAATTCCACAAATTTTAATTTGAGTGGCTCAAACATTACCTTGGGACTTAAGGGTATCAACCAGAACAGTACGAACCGCCAGATCATTAATAATAACATTGTTTTATCTTCAAATGCCCCAATTCGAGCAAATTTTGGAAACCTTGTATTAGCAGGGGTTATTGACTCTGCGGGCTATGCCATTAATGCCGAAGGGTTTTACACTTTGGATTTTAGTAACAATATCACGGGGAACGGTTCATTCATAAAGGCTGGGGGTGGATCAGCTTATCTTAACGGTGGGACTAATAAC
>Ga0163154_10001801_pt1 | contig 32467 bp, 45 predicted proteins | sample OliLakLV19MP9P1_FD_148649 | JGI IMG/M metagenome (GOLD analysis project Ga0163154, IMG submission 148649) | Freshwater microbial mat bacterial communities from Lake Vanda, McMurdo Dry Valleys, Antarctica - Oligotrophic Lake LV.19.MP9.P1 | ecosystem: Environmental > Aquatic > Freshwater > Lake >... | reverse complement strand
TGGATGAGCGAAAGCTCGTGGTATAGATCGGGCCTCTTAGGATATAAGTAAGTGACTATTTTACTTAAAAGCATTGAAGCCAGAATCACTAGAGCACCCAGACAATCTGATAGCGTGAGCCCCGTGTATAAGAGCTTTGCTACCAGCACCCACAACAAGATGGGGATTTGATTTTCTTTTAAATGATTAAATGCCGAAAGCATCGCGAAATGCCTTGGTTAGATTATTAATACAGATGGCAAAGATGTCGGGCTCATAGCTCGTTTCTACTTTTCCGTGCTTATCTAATATTGATTTACTGATCTCGACCACATCAAGGCCGTAAGATCCAGACCCTATGATTGGTACGAATACCTTTACAGTCTCATCTTTTACAGTCTCAGGTTTACTGGCCAAGATGAGCCTCTTCACCTTTAACGTGGCTTAGATCCATGTGATAAGCTTCAGGCTTTGCTTTTGGCTTTGGTGGCTCTACTAACTCAATCTCTTTTAAGATCTGAGCTTTAATGCCATTTAAAAAACCAACCACTTGATGAATGCCTTCAAACTCTTCGAAGTAGAATTGTACACGAGTCGTTAGTACTTGAACGGCTGTTGCATAGTAGTCGTGAGCAGATTTCTTGTGTTTAAGTACCTCTGATTGATCAGTAACTTCTGACATTTTAATTTCCTTCGCTTAGTTGTTTTATAAGCTCAGGCTATGGGTTAGGTTTATTACAAGTCGATCATTAACTCAGCTAATCATGAGCTGGTCTAAAGTTAGCAGCTGTGACTTTGTGATCTTAACAATGACCTGTTCATCACACTCTTTTTCGCACGTTGCTTTAGAAAATGTCCCTGAAACAAATCTGCAATCATCAATACCTATGAGCTTTGAGAGGCCATCATGAAGCTGTTTAATTCTATTCGAGGCATCAAGCTTTTTGATCTGACCTTTTTGTCCGACAATGCGCTTTTTTGCAAAGACAAAGATCGTCTCGATGTTTAAAACATCCGCCTCTGTAAAAGCTTGAGTGATTCGGTCGAGCTCCTTGAATTTTCTAAGTCTGTATAGCTGTATGAGATTGTCGTACTTACGGCCTTCTTGTGATTTAACAAGACGACCCCTGACTGAGGCATAGAGCTGATTTGAAGATGGTGGTAAAGGAAACTTAGTTAATACAAACACTCATATCAGAAGACAAAATCTTTGCGATTCTTTCAACATAATTGTTGCTGGTCTCATTTATCACCATCCTGGATTTCCCCAAGCCGTGCCATAAAGTCCGAGGCTTGCATGATATTCCCTACCTCGGCCCAGTGATGAATCAGATTATTCGTGCGCTCTAAGGTCTCTTCAAGCTTTCTGTTCTCACCTATGGTGCGAAAGTGTCCTGTGAGGACCGCTTCAAGTCCTAAGCATTTAGCTTCAAGCTTTGCGATTTTATCTTCTGTGCTCATTTATTCCGCTCGATCATTTCTCTGACCTTCAACTTAACACCGTCAAGGTTCACGTCTCCCGCAGCAGGCCTTGAAAGAAAACCAACGTCATCTCCATATTTGTTTTCCATAATTGCTAGCGCGAGAATCAGGCCGTTCGCTATTCCATGCATATAATCATTGGAATCGTAATTGCCTACGCTGCTTAAAATATTTGTGGTGCTTCGCAAGTCCTCAAGTCTTTGCTCATTGGTGTACTCTTCATATTTACTTTTCATAACTACTCCTGTTAGTGTGCTCATGCAATCACGTCCTCTGCATCGGTAATTGCTTTAAAATCGTGGTTTAGATTATTCTTTGCGAAGTATTCTCGGATTGCTTTTGTCACTACGTCTCCAAGTTCGCTCTCTTGCTCCGAAGATAAGTTCGGCCATTCGCAATCTAAAACCGAAACGTCGGCGGCGTCATGTAGGATTTTGGTAATTATATCGCCTCCAATATCTAAAAAGTCTTCCATTGGCTCTGCTCTAGCGATTGCAAACGTATCCCCATGCGATAAGCCAAGCTCTCTCTTTGCCTCTTCAATCGCATCTCCCCTTGAGCCTTCGCATAGATTCCACTCCCATCCTTCGGCGCTCCAGTCTCTTGCATAGAAAAATTTTTTAAGTGTACTCATTCCTTACCTTCTTCATTATAACTCCCCCAAAATTTCGACCTCTTAGTATCCAGAGCAGTTTGTTGTGACGTTTCCCCATGCATCTTTCTGAGATACGCAATTTGTGGTCTTAGGTACTGAGTTTGAAATTGCAGATCCGACACCGGCCGCAAAGTTAGCTCCTGAATTTGAAGCCTCGCTAGACTCGCTAGAGCCAAGGCTTTCCACTAGATCGTATTTGTTAAAAGTAATTGAGAAATCCTTAACTTGATTGCTTCTTGACGAAACTCCTCGGCCTTCATAAATCAAAATGAAGCCGCCATCCTTACGAGGTATTCTGACATCATAGTCATCAAGCGTTGCCATAACGTCGCCAAGCGCCATTCCAGGCGAAATGCCACTCATTCGATGAACAGTCAGGGGCTTTGTTACGCACCCAGAGATTAACAAAAAGCATATAAAAAGTTTCTTCATATCTACTCCTATTTTAGTTGTTTTTTGATACTTAAAAGCTTTGGTTCACTTGTTAAATCAGTCTCTTCAATGTCTAAGGCTGCGGCTATTTTACCTATCGTTTTCAGTGTCATTTCTGGATTGTTGAATATGCCAGACACGCGCTGCTTTGAGAGTCCCATCATGTCGCCTAGGTCTTTATAAGATAGCCCTCTATCGTCCATAATGGCTTTTAAGTTCGTTAGTATTGCATCCCTAGTTGTTAGTGTATTTTCTTTCATATTTAAATAGTACCGTAAAAGCTTGACTTAGTCAAGCAATTGCGGTACTCTAGTTATAAGTTAAATTCTACCCCATCATGAAACACAACAAAGCATTTGGGTAGCCTAAACGGGCTGATAGCCCAGGAGCATCAAAATGCATACAAACAAGCTTTTAAAGAAAAGTCATACAAAGCATACTATTGAAGTCACCGAAGTTGATCGTGTTGAGTTTGTGGTCTATAAAAATGACGTTGTGATCGTATGCTTTGAGATGTGGTCTGAGGCTTTTCAAGCTTGGGTCAAGCAAGATTATGCGTACCTATGCAAGCATTATGCATCTAAAGAAGAGGCCCTTAATCAGAAAATTTGGGCTTACCTACAAAACGACTAAACATAGATAGAAACCAATTAAAGGAGAATTTTATGAGTAGGTTTAACATCGAAATTACAGCATTTAGCGAAGAGGACGATAGCCCTATGTTTGTATCGCTAGATCTAGACGCTTGCAGCGATACAGAGGATGAAGTCTATGAGAATGCAGTCTATCACCGCATCGATCAGGATGGGGGCGACCTTGGAGCGATCGAAGCCGATGACAATGCAGCTCAACAGTACATCGAAACATTTTTTAAAGAGCTAACGCCTGAAGAGCGAATTAAAGGAAAGTCGGTAGCAATATGAAGGCCCTAGATATCGTTAAATCTGCTGTGGGCTTACCTCAAGACCTCAAGGAAAAGATCAAGACCATGCTACCAGCAAGTAGCCCCGTTGATCACCTGGCTAACCTTATTAATCTTATCCAGGGTGAGGCTAAGGCACTAAAGGCTAAGGAAACAGCTCTTGCTAACGAGCGCAAGACTTTAGATGCATTAGTCGCTTTAGCTGAAAACTCGATTATGCAAGAGATGTCCGAGGAGGGTATGGTTGAAATAACGGGTAGCCTTATAAAGTATGTTTATAAATTAAACCCACATTCTTTAGTAATAGAGGATGAGTCTTTAATACCGGACGAATACAGGCGATCTATTATTGTCAGTGAGATCCGTAAAGACGCGATAAAAGACGAGATGAAAATGGGCCGTGAAATCCCAGGCTGTAAGTTAATACAAAATAAATCAGTTCAATTAAAATCTAATACATAAAGGAATAAATATGCCCACTGGATTTTATGCAAGAAAACCTGCTCATGTTCGTTTTATTGAAAAAATAAAACAGTCTGCTGGATGCTGGACATGGATTGGCGCGATCGGAACTCATGGTTACGGACGTTTTGGCTTTAAAGGCAAAACAGTTCAAGCTCACAGATTTTCATACGAAATGTTTTTTAATAAAATATATTTCAATGATCTCGACGTGTGCCACAAGTGTGACAACAGGTCTTGCGTTAATCCTAATCATTTATTTTTAGGCACAAGAAAAGACAATATGCAGGATTGTAACACAAAAGGAAGGACGACTAGCGGAGAGAAATCATCTTTGAGCAAACTACGCTCGGTTGATGTTTTAAAGATAAGAGGCTTATGGGAAACTGGAGAATCGCGTGCCAATATCGCAAAGATATTTAGCGTAACTGAGAGCAATATATACAGCATAACTAAAAGAAAATCATGGAGAAATATATGAACGAATTATCACACGTAGACTACATCGATAAAAATTTAGAGTTGATTGCAAATCAAAACAAATTAAGTAATGACGATTTGAAAAACTTTGCCATTCAATGCAAGCGCACTGGGCTTGACCCGATTACGAGACAGATTTATGCAATCCCGAACACTGGCAAGCTAAACATTATGGCTTCGATTGATGGGCTTCGGTTGATTGCTGAAAGATCTGGTGCCTACGAGGGCCAGACAGCGCCTATGTGGTGCGGACAAGATGGGGTTTGGAAAGACGTATGGCTTTCAAAAGAAACTCCAAAGGCATGCAAGCTCGGCGTTTACAAGACTAAGTTTCGCGAGCCATTAATTGCGATTGCATTGTTTGAAGAATACGCGGGAAAAGATCGAGCCGGAAAACTTACTTTCATGTGGAATAAAATGCCAGCGTTAATGATCGCAAAAGTGGCCGAGGCATTGGCGCTTAGAAAAGCCTTTCCCAATGAGATGTCAGGTATTTATTCAACCGAAGAGATGGAACAGGCTGCTGTTGAGCCATCAATCGCACAAAGTAATGTAGCTGCCATTAAAGATGTGATGTCTGAAGTTGTGCGTTATATTCCAAAGCAAACAGAGGCGAAAAAGTTCATTGCCTCGCCTGGTGATTACATAATCAAATTCGGAAAGCATAAAGAAAAACGACTTTCGGAAATGCAAGATTTAGAATTAAAAGGATATTTGAATTGGTTACAAGATGGTGCTGCTAAATCTGGAAAGCCTTTAACTGAAAAAGCACAAGATCTTATGGATATGGGCATAGCCTATTTAGCTTCTCTGAGATCAGACGATGCTTCAGAACCAATATTTGATCATAGTGAGAAAATGCCAAATTAATTTTTCTTAACTATGCCTTATGATGGGGCACTCAGACATTAAAATAACAATGACGTATTTGCACGATGATAGAAATGACTTGAAAGATGTTCTGAATTTAATTAAATACAGGTAGTTCTTTTCAACAGAGAGAACAACCTCTTCAGGGCTAGAAGCCTTAAGTTTTGATTGGTGCGCGAAGGGGGACTTGAAGTCCTATAGCTAAGCCTCTCGTAATTTAAAACCCCTTTCTAGCCCTGACCAGGCGCCTATCATCTGTTGAGGCGTTATTGGTGATGGAATAGAGGGGTTTGTTCATGTCTAAACGATTCACTGACACTAAAAAATGGCGAAATTATTGGTTTAGGTCTTTACCTGTTACTGCAAAGCTAACATGGATCTATCTTTGTGATGAGTGCGAGAGTCATGGTGTTCTAAAAATTGATTACGATTTAGCAAGTTTTCAGCTCGGTTTTGAGTGTACCCCCACACTGGTATCACAATGGTTTGGTGACAAGGTTGTCTTTTTAAAAGGTGCTGAAGAAATTCTCATAGTTCAGTTTTTCGAGTTTCAATACGGTGAGTCTAAAGATTCATGGACTGCAAAAGTTCGCGCTAAAGAAAAGCTCGAAAAACTCGGTTTCAATATTGAAAACAATAAGTTACTCATTTCCTTAGAACACAGTACCCCCACAGTACCCCCACAGGACATGTCGTGTGGTACCACACGACTAATTAGAGTTAGAGGTAGAGTTAGAGGTAGAGTTAATAAAGAAGAAGAAGAGGTTAATGATTTTTTTAGAATTTTAAATTCATCCGAATTTCAAAACGTCTGGTTAACGAAAGCATCTGACATCGAATCGATTGAAACTTTTCTACAAAGCCAAAATGCTTTCGGTGAAATCAAAAGTCCACTTTTCAAGAAAACCAAAAACAAATTCTTAGCCACACTTGCTCACGTTTACGGAAATCCAGAGGATTTAAAACTCGATCTCACCTCGATCATCAACGAGAAAACGACCGATGAAAAAACTGGGATCTCAAAATCTGACTACATCACCACGAGATTAAAAAACAAGGCTTTGGAGTTGTACAATGCAACTCGGTAAGTTTTTAAATAACATCGCATATTTGTACCTCGTAGACGAGGAATTTCAAAGAGTTTCAATCCTTGCCGGTATCGACTGGAATAGGCTTCCACATTTCGAGAATGTTGAAATTGTTAAAAAGTATTTAGTTTTACGAGCTAATAATTCTCATAAAGCTGCGCTCTCAGAGATGGGTGATGATATTAGATTTCTAGAGATGGGTGGCGTCTCGCTTGAGAATGTTGGTGGTGATGAAGAAGAAATCAGTCATCAATTCCAAAAAGCTTACAAGGCTTATCGATACTCTGAATTAGGTCTTTCCTTGCAGGCGCATCCTGACTTTGGTGACAAGCTATTGCAGGAGTTTGATATCGATCAATCATCAGTCATTAAAACTAAAACTGTGACTGAGTTTTTACCGACCGAGTATGAGGCCTTTCTGGAAAAACAAAGGCTAGGTCTAGAGCGAGTAATCATTCCAGGCTTTGAGATGTTGTCTAAAATGGTTGGTGGCTTTAACCCGGGGAGAATCGTCATGATCCTTGGTGAGACTGGCTTTGGTAAAACAAACCTCGCCTTGAACCTCCTAGTGCGTGCAGCGACTAAAGCAAAATGTTTATTTATCAACATGGAAATGGCTTTAGCGGACATCACAAACAGGCTTGTTGTTTTAACAACTCAGAAATCCTTTAAGGACCTATACGAAGGTCAAATTAAGTATGAGCAAGCGGTTTTTGATTTAAAGGCCTATGGTGACAATATCAAGTTCACTGAAGGTTATTCGTTAAGCCTTCAATCAATCGAGTCACTGATGCGAAAAGAAAAGCATTCAGGGTTAGACTTCGTAGTGATTGATTACGACCAAAAGATAGATCTCGTTTATTCTAAAAATATACCTGAGTGGAAACTGCTTCAAATCGCAATACAGAAAATAGAAAACATCGCTAAAGAACTTAATTTATGTGTCTTACTTCTTGCTCAATTAAATCGCGATGGCCTTGTCTCATCAAGCCACCGAGCCACGTTTACAGCCCACACGATCCTTAATTTTAAATCAAATGACTCAAAGTCTGCTTTTGATAATCAAGCGAACGCTTTAATTTCTGCTGAAAAGAATCGGCATGGAAAGAAAAATCAAGCCTGCTTAGTAAAATACAATTCAGACAATCTCAACATTCACGAGATCGCTGTCGTTGATTACAAAAAACAAGAGATCGGGGTTAAACGTGCAAAAGAGGTCTAAATTTAAAGATGCAATGAGATTCAAAGAAATTGCAGAGATTCTTAATATTGAGTTTACTCAGGCTGAAGAGCTCTTTTGGGTGATGCAAAACAAAAATGTTGATGGAAGTTCATTAAACTTAAGAGATGGGGAAACTGATGAGAATAATAATTCTGCTACTCCTCATAGTTAGTGTCTCTGGTTGCGCATCAAATGAATTTTGCAAAACAGTATGTAAGCCAGATGAAAATTGTAAACGAATTTGTAAATCAGAAAATGAATGGAATTAAAAAGGAGAAAACATGTCATTGCTAGTTATGGTTTTAGTTATAGCGGTAATAGGTCTAATCACTTACTTGGTTTTACAAATCCCAATGCCTGCGCCATTTAAAAATGTAATTGTTGGGCTTGTGATTCTTTGTGTTGTTTTATTCATATTACAAAGCTTCGGATTGATACCGAATTTAGGTATTAGGTTAGTCCGTTGAAATTAAATTCTGTGGATAAACAAATGAGAACAAGTGAAAAGATTGTTGGCTCGATACTACTTTTATTATTCCCATGCTTGATTGCTTACATGCTTTTTCAAGAAAGACATCACTTGAATAAGCCATCTATGAGTGAACAGTTTCATCAAGCTAAAGAATTATCACGAGGCTGCGCTGAAATGAAACACGAGATAGCAGAGTTTCGAATATCACCGATACCTCAATCAGTAGCAGAGTTTAAATCTAAGTGTGAGGAAGGTGGGTTATGGAAATGAATATATTTAAGCCAGAAGCCTTTGAAGAAATTAAAAAGATTAAGGAGTTATAAGTGGAAGCATTTTTAAATAGTAATGACGTTAAAGAAAAATACCTAGACCGCATTAATGCACATGCCAAAGCCGATGAGATTATCAAAGGCCAATATTGGGAAGATGGTAGGGGCTGTGCTGTCGGTTGCACCATTCACGGGTCAAATCACGCTGCTTATGAAACTGAAATAGGCGTACCAGAATGGTTAGCACGATTAGAAGATAAAATATTTGAAGGTCTGCCACTAGAAAAAGCTAAAACCTTTCCTGTTCAATTTCTTGAGGCCATTAATGTCGGAGCAGATTTAAACAGTATTAAAATGCCAATGTTAGTTTTTATGGTGGAACAAGCACGTCAATACGCTAATACCGAAAAATCGATTGCAGCGATTGATGGAGTTTTAACAGAGTTGAAGAGAGATGTTTTGGACCTAGATAAATTACGACTAGCGCGAATAGCTGCTGATGCTACTTATGCTGCTTCTACTCATGCTGGTGTTGCTGATGTTGCTGCTTATGTTGCTGCTTATGCTGCTGGTGTTGCTGCTGCTGATGCTGCTTATGCTGCTGCTTATGATGCTTATGCTGCTGGTGTTGCTGCTGCTGATGCTGCTTATGCTGCTGCTTATGATGCTGATGCTGCTGCTTATGATGCTTATGCTGCTGCTTATGCTGCTGCTTATGATGCTGATGCTGCTGCTTATGTTGCTTATGCTACTGATGTTGCTGCTGCTGATGCTGCTTATGCTGCTGCTTATGCTGCTGGTGTTGCTGCTGCTTATGTTGCTGCTTATGCTGCTGGTGTTGCTGATGTTGCTGCTTATGCTGTTGCTTATGCTGCTGGTGTTGCTGCTGCTGATGCTGCTTATGCTGCTGCTTATGCTGCTGGTGTTGCTGGTGTTGCTGATGTTGCTGCTTATGCTGCTGCTTATGCTGCTGGTGTTGCTGCTGCTGATGCTGCTTATGCTGCTGCTTCTGATGCTGGTGTTGCTGGTGTTGCTGATGCTTATGCTGCTGCTGGTGTTACTAAATCAAATCAGTATGTTATTATTTCCAATAAACTTTTAGAATTAATTCGAGATTGTAAACCAAAATAGCTTAACAGAAGTGAGTACAAAATGAGTGAAGTAAAAACCAAGTGGGCTGGTAAATTATGAAGCGCACTATAAATTTTGAAGACCAGCACAGTTCGATAGGTGGGCAAGGCTACGGCTACGGCAACGGCGACGGCTACGGCTATTAAATGAAGAAATATTTAAAAGAATGTGGGGAGTAAGATGAAGAAAGCATTGGAGACAAAGTGAGACAACGAACTTGGCCTGACGCTGAAAATATTTGCGTTAAATACGACGAAGTCTCATGCCAGATACACGTGGGAAATGTATTAGTTAATTGTGGGTGGAATAACCAAGCTAATGTTGACTACCCAGAGGACTTAACTTGGGGTCGAGACCTTGGTAATTTGTGTCACCACGTAGCCAGTGCGGGCGCTAGATACCAATACAACCTAATGTCAGACGAAATTGCACAGCTTCAATCTAAGTATGAGAAGCTCGTTAATGCAATCAATCACTATTTAGAAGTGCAAAAGTTTCTAGCTGCACCGAACGAAGATACGAGCGCATCCAGTGATGATTTCAAGCAAGTTTTAAAAGAATGTGGAGAGTAGGATGATTAAACGCGATGAAATCGGAATAATAGGTCAGCACAATGCGAGTTATCCTGAATACTTCGATACGGGTGACTCATCAAGTAGAGCGGGCCTTATGGCAATGGCTGGATCTGATGTTGATAAAGCTCTTTTGTGGCAGTTTCTAACCAAAGATAAAGAACTTGTGAGACACCCCACAGACCCTAAATGGAGCGACCCGCTACTAACTAGCCGTGATCAGTTAATCAATTGGGCTGGTGGAGCTGCAACGCTACCTATGAAATATGATAACCTTGTTATTTTCGCAGCTTTAAAAAAATATGCTGAAAGTAGCTTTATAAATAAAGACGTGCTCCTCCCAGAAACGAGACTTTTTTTATACAAGTGCGCAGGGCTTGAAGCGCCCATTTGGATAAGGGCACTAGGCTACCCATTGTTTTTTCTAAAACTTGTGTACAATACGAAAATAAATCCTGGCATCGAGCAGAATCAGATAATATCGATGTGTGCTGTTTACGGGAAGTGGTGGATGAGAAAAATTAAGGCTTGGCATCCCGATCTAGAGCACAACCTGGTTGACTACTGGGGTGGCGAAGAGTGGAGAAATCAAATTGAGATCTCAACAGCTATTTCTAATTTCATTCAGAGAGAAATTAGTTGATTGAAGGCTAGTTAAGTGAAAGTCTTTTTAAGAGGTGATTGATGGAATATGTTTTTATTATTGCTTTAGTGTTGGCTCTTTTGCTTTTCTTTCACAACACGACTACCACAAATAGCTCAAGTAAGCATGACGCTGAGAAAGCTAAAGACTCAGCCTTTGCTTGTGAACTTAAATATAACGATATGCACAGGCTTGTTAATTCAAACATTCAAAGTGTTGGTGAGTGTAACATTAAGATCAGATCGCTCATTTCAATGGTAGAATCACTTAATAAACTTTGTCATGACGTCTCTGCGACTCATTCAACGAATGCTCACAAGTACATCGAGCTTTATGATAAACAGATGCAGCTACAAGATAAGCTCTCTAACAAAAGACCTGTAATCACCATTGGCAAGGGTATTGAGGCATTAATTAAAGAAAGCTCTAAGAAATCAAAAAAACTTGAAAGGGTGTAATGATGGATGAGACCACAGAACTAATCGTGCTGCGAATGAAAATCAAGGCGGCTATGCAAGAGCAGTTTGATGCTGCTGACTTGGCTATACTTGAAAAAGTATTTGATGAGGCTGAAAAGCACTGGAAGAAATCCTTTGATCTTGGCGACATAACAGAGATGAGCCCCAAGAGACTTATCTTGGAGTTCTAAATGGATCTGCGACAAATAAGATGTGCTGTTGATTTAATGAAAGTTTTTTAGACAAGGGTGACTCGTTTACTCTCGCGAAAACAAAGGCCCTGAGGCTTCTGGATCTTTCGCAAATAGAGTCAGACATGATGATGAAAAATGATGAATATCAGAAGGCTAAAAAAGAGTATAAATCACCCAAGAATCGCAACAGCATTGATATTTAAGTTTACAACAGCATAAAAACATACTTTGATTATGAAAGGAGGATCTATGAAAAAAACTACTAAGAAAAAAACTTCTAAAAAGAAAGCTTCTAAAAAAACTACTAAGAAATAAATCATTATGTGGATTAGGAAGCTAACTCTTGGTGGGTGCGCTGGCCGTTTAAATCTTGTTCAAGTCAAGAGTCCACACCAATTGGGGGGCATAATGATAACTGAATTAGATAGAATTAAATTTATTCAAACAATTGATGGGTTTGACAAAGTTAACCCTTATATGGATCTGATAGCGATCACCAAGATAAAACGCCTCTTAGTCGAGGCAAATCTCTACAAAGTAGATGCTAACGAAGTCAAATATAGCTCAATCATGAATCTGTTATTGAAGGCTCAAGGCAAAAGACCTCTAAGAACTACAAAACACAAATCATCAACAAAAGATTCACGCAAAAAGGTAGTAGATTTATGATTAAGGCATTGCCTCGTGATATATTCGATAGGACTTGGATGTATGTTGCTGAGATCGCTGATGCAGGCAACAGTCTCACGTATTCAAAGAAAATGGTTTGTTATGTATTTGACATACCCTACTCACAAGATAGTGGGTTTCTAAAAGTTAAAGAATATAAAGAATGGCGAAAAGCATATCTAGCCCGAAAGACTTTAGAACGCAGATGGGTTAAGTTTTAATTACCTTCGCCACTAATCTGTTTTCTATAGCCCTCATCTCGAGAGCTCAAAATAAAGTGCGCGGCATTAAATGAATCATCACCCTTGTCAGCAGCATTTTGTAAAACCTGAGAATATTTAGAGCCATTTAATTTATTCATGATCTCTTTTTTATCTACAGGGGCTTTATTTTTAGCCGAGTTAGTTTGTTCTTCTGTTGCCCTCATCATTGAGGCTGGAACTTGTTGCACAGCTTGATTGGATCCCTGACCTATACTTTGGCTGAGCCTTGAGGCAAAGGCGCTAAATTCAGCAGGATTGGTTTTCGCAAGCTTCGCCATTTGCGGCGATGACATAAGTGATTTAGAAATCGTGTCGATAGTGACCGCTGCTGATGAAGCTACTCTAGGCGCAAGAAGTTTCCGACCTACAGCTGCCGTGACTCCCGTCGCTAATCCTAAAGGACCACCCAAGGCGGCACCGCCACCGCCAACAGTCGCGACATCTAACAGCCCGCCAAAAGGGGATTGGTTTAGGGTATTCGCTCGTTTTGTTGCTGCTTCTTCAATGGGAGCTAGTAAACCATAGGTCTTTTTTGCTTGAGTGAACTTTTCGGCAAGCTCTGGCGACGCTGCTTGCGCCGCTTTTTCGACTTCACCTCGATAGGCCTGATAAGCAGTTTTTCCAGCTGCGCCGACTTCGGGGTCCATCCAGTTACCAGCCATTTTATTGAAACCGCGCTTAGTTTTTTCACCCAAGCTGATTGGTATGTTTGATTCACCTGTCGCGGTAATGTCTTCAACGATGGATTTAAGCTTTTTAATCTGACCCGTTTGTGAAGCGTCTTTTGAAAGGTCTGCGATCTTTGTCTCTAGCTCCATGACAACATTATCGGCCGAAGCCGTAACGCCTTTAACGTCTAATCTTTTTAGAGCTGAATCGATTTCAGCATTGGAACCGTCCATTGCGTCTCCAGTGCGTTTTGCAATATTGTCTGCATTATCACCAAACCTCACAAGTTTTCGGTCTAGTAATTCGCGCCCAGCATCATCGGCAAATTTTGCTGATTGCGCACCAGTCGCACCAGTCGAATTTACAGCAAGTTTTTCAGCTTGAGGCGCTAGATATTCGCCGACTTTGTTTGCTCCTGATTTAGCGCCTTGCCACGCAAGCGGTAAAGCCTTCCCGACGATTTGCCCGCCCATTTCAGAGACTGCGCCCATATTAAAGTTTTCAATTGCGCCGTTAGTGACCTTAGCTACTTGTTCTTCAGTAGGCAGACGAAAGTTGTCAGAAAACGGACGATCAATTAGACCGTTGATGCCTTCCTTTAGAGAATTTCCAGCGGATTGACCAAGGCCTGAACCAATAGGACCAAGGAGAGAACCAACGGCTTGACCATACATTGGAAGCGCATCGATATTTGTTCGAAGCAGATCTCTTGGAGCATTAGACCAGTCATAATCTTCTGAGACAGAAGACTCAAATGGTGCGCTTGGGTCGAACTTTGGTTTCTCTTCGCTAAATGGAGCTGATGGATCGAATTTTGGTTTATTCATATTCACCTGTTTGCGGGTTCAATGTGTAGGTGTGCCCGCCTTGAGTTACTGTTTGCGCTTTTGAATCCTGAGCCGCTTTTTGTGGCTTAGACTCAGTAATAAGTTTAACTTTATCCCACTCAGTTCCGGACTCATTCTTCATTGATCCCAATACTTGGAGTCTATTATTCTTCTTTTGAGTCATTACTTCAGGACTATCCCCAGCCCTTGGAAAATACTGTATTTCACCATTTTCAAATTCTGTTGGCGAGATTGCAGCACCTGACTCTCGTCTTAACACCGCATTGATGAAATTGCGTTCTGCTTGACTCTGTCTTTGTGAATTAGAAGTTCTAGCAACATTAGGCAGCATAGAACCAAGCCCAGCAGAAATATCAGACCTGTCATACCCGCTTTGCTCAAGCGTACTAAAAACATCTTCTGCTTGCTCTAGCCTTTTACCAAATCCCGTCGCTAAAGATTGTGCAGCCTTTGGAGCAACTGTTTTAGCAGCTCTATCAATCGAAGCGGCTTGCTTTCTTGCTTCGATGTTTTCTTTTAACTGTAATGGTTTAAAGATCGCGTCTTGATCACCAGCAGAAACATTATTCCAAGAATCGCCGTAAGACTTAGCAACGTCTGGAAAGTTTTTTTCAATCATTTTTCTGTAAGACTGAGATTGTGAAGAGCTTGAGTCAAACGCATCTTGCTTATTTTTAGAATCTTTCATCTGTGAGTTAAGTGATTCATCAGCCATGTAAGACTTTTTAGCTGAATCAAGCTTACCAAGAGTGTCCTCCTTAGCTTGTTTTTTTAGTCCTGAGAAATAATCATTTGCAGATCCAATTTTATTACCAGCAATCACATCCCCTAAATTAGAAAACAGACCAGCAGTATTTAAGCTGTCAGACCTATCATCATACTTATCCTGTGCATCTTGCTCGTAATTCTCACCATACTTTTGCTGCATATATTGTTTGATTAAATCACTCATTACTACTTACCCCCCATATATTGAGCCCCAGCCCCGATTAAGCCACCAACAAGTTGACGAGTGCCTACTGATTCTTGAGAGTATGAGTCTGATAAACCTTTGCTAGCTTGATTCACTAATCCTAGTTTTTTCATCTGATTGTCATACTGTTGTTGGGAAAGATTAAGATTGTACTGTTGAGCTTGATTGCGTCCTTGTGTATTTTGTCCGGCTACTTGATTTTGATTCGCAACATTTGTGCTTTGAGCATTATTCTTTGCACCAACATTGTTTGACATGACTTGCTGTTGATTTGCAGCATTGAATTTATTAATCGAATCAGAGGCTTGGGCCTTCGCTGATTGTTGTTGAAAGTCTTGTCCTTGGATTTGTCCACCAAGTTGTCCAGACTGCATTAATGCAGAAAGAGCTCTTTGCTCGGCCTGTGCATTTAAATCTAAAGCTTGCTGCGACTGTTGGTTAGAGGCGTTCTGTGCTGCAATATTTCTTGCTACTAATTCAGATCCACCGCCACTTTGTCCTCGAGCCGCTAAATTCTGCATGATCGCGCCTTGTTGGCCTTGTAGATTTGTATTCACATCATTTTGAACACGAGCTGCATCAGATAAAAACTGAGCGTCACGTCCACCGGCTTCACCAATGCCCGAGAGTTTATTTAGAGCGCCCATCTGCGCCTGTCTTAATGCTGGATCCGTAGAGATCCCTTGCATTTCTGAAGGCCCAAGATTTACAGCCGACTCTAGTTCTGGATTCATTTGTGAAACGACCTGATAAAGCTCTGGATAATACTCTTTTAAGACGGGTAGTGGTATTCCTTGCGCAGCTTTTAAAGCATCAGCAGAAATACCTTGAGCCCTGTCGCTTGATCCACCATCTAATAAACTTAATATGCCACCCATAAACTACCCCTTTTGAATTGTTCTATAATAATTATTTTGTGTTAGGAAATCTTGAAGCTGCTGAAGCGCGGAGGCCTGTGCCTGCTGCATGCCTTGTTGTCGCTGGTCATATCCATAATGTCCACCACCAACACCACCGCCAAGGCTACCGCTACCTCCTGCACCAGAACCAATTTGAGAGCTGTCTAGAGAAAAAGCATTGTTACCGCGAGCCAAGTAATCAGCCACGTTTACGTTTGCTGTGCCTTTTGCGTACGAGTTTGCGTAGGGGATAGAAATATTGCCACTCTCAGTTGAAAAATTAGTTTTACCGAAAATATCAGCCAGCTCTTTTTCTTTAGCTGCGTTGTCTTTTAAGAATGCGCTTTTATTAAAACCAAGAGGGTCGATTGCTGATCCATCAGCACTAAGCTGAGTTTTTGTTGGATCTTGAATTAAATCAGATAGGGCTTTGTATTTTGCACGCTCATCAGCACTTGCAACATTATCAATACCGACTTGTGTCTCCGTCGGTTTCATATAGCCAGACAAATTCTGGTTATAAAGCTTTTCATTTCCAGACAGGCCAAGCCTCTGAAGAGTCTCTGCATTCAAGGTGTCGTCTTCCAGATCGGCTTGAATCCTTTGAATGAGTGCGGGATTATCTTTATTCGCCTGATCAGCTCTTTGCTGAATTGGATTTAAAAGATTATTGTACTGGTCTTGTTCACTCTTAAGAATATTCTGTTTATTAGAAAGAGCTTGTGTTTTAGCTGCATTGATAGAGTCGCCAACTTTCTGCGTGGCCCCACCAAGTAAATCATTAAATCCTTTATATTTGTCATTCACATTTTCAAGAGCTTGCTTTGACCCAGCACTATTTTGTAATAGAACTTGGTCAAGGCGGTTCTCTCCTGCTGTGTATTTAGGTCTAGCATAGGTATCTTTTAATAATTGTTGCTGACCAGTTTCAGATTGTGCGTTTTGTAATTTTGTGGCGGCCTCTTGTGTAGCTTTTTGAGTGTCAGCATATCCCTCAACTTGATCAACAGTTTGTGGTCCTGTGTATCCACCAGTTTGACGCTGAGTTCTGTAATCATTTTTTTGCTGATCATTTAAATTTGTAACATTGTTGAAAACTTCATTCGGATCATAGGCCTCAACTTTTTGAGTCTTTGCTTCTAATCCTTGAATCTTTTGCTGTGCTTGACCGGCTGATTGATCAACACTATCAGCGATAGTCTGACCCATCTGATCAGCTTGAGTTTTATTGGCCTCTAAATAACTTTGGATATTTGTATAGTTACCAGAGGATTTTTGAGGCTTAGCGGCTCCACCACCAGCATCTTGTCCGGGCACACCAGTTGAGAAGTTAGCAGGGGCTCCACCTGAGATATTCATCCCGCCTTGTTGCTGCGCCTGTTTCTCTTCATCATCCATCATTGGTTTTTGTGCGTATGGCATTTCTAGCTCCTATCCATAAATTACGAGTATTCTAATTGTATAAGTGTTGTCGGCTATAAGTCCTGATATATTGCTTATCGTCACTGTGCTATCTTGGTAACTCCAAATAATATGCGGAGCAACGGTGGAATAAGCTCCAAGAGTGTTGTTGAGTAAGTATATGTAAATCAAACCTCTGGGCTGTACAGAAAACTTTGTGCGAAACTTTAAAGGAAAATTTGAAGCATTACTGACCCACTTGATTTCTTTAATCTCTTGAAAAAGATTGTCCTCAACATTAAATCCATTACTAAAGGCCCTCACGATGTCACCCGTGATTTGATTTAAAGGTGAGAATAGCTTTTCGATCCAGCTCTTTTGATCGCTAAACTCCTCCACACTAAAGCGTTGCGGCGTTATCTTACTCATGATCTAGAGGTCCTCTCAGAAACCCACTCATAATTAATGCTAATCCCGTTTAAAGACCATTTAGAGTAACCATTTGCGATTGTAATTTTAGGACTCAAGATTGTACCGCGCGATTTCTCACGAGGGACAAATACTCTGACAGGTCTTGGCCGAGTCGTGCCACCCCAAGGGATTTGACCCCATAAGAATAAACCCCAAAGGCCTGAGCCGTAAGTCCCGTAAAAAGTAGTATTAGAATACCCACCAGATAGATCTGTGAAAAAGGATAGAACACCGCTCACAAAATTAGTCTCTCTAAACAGCATCGCGACTTCTTGAAAGTGTTTCATCACGCCTGGGTTTTGAAAATGCTGAGCTGTGTATTCTAAAACCGAAGTAATTGATTTGTAAATCGTAACTGTGCCCATTGTCCATGCTCTTGAATCATTAACAGTCACAGTATTTGTGGCCGCATCAATGGCTGTGATCACAGAGTAAACGCTTGCAGATTGATAAAGTAAGTAGCCTACGTCTAGTAATAATACTTTATTTAGCACAACGCTCTTGCCAGAAAATGATGAGATCGTAAAGCCATCAAGCTCCTCATCAATGTAATCAGCAAATGTTAAAGATTTTCTTTCTTGCAACGTGTGTTGATCAGAAGGATTACATAAATAGATTTTATCATCGGCTGGATTAACGATTGCGTGCTTTACATCTTTTGTCCATGTTGTCCAAGCTTGAGTAAAAGTGTTATAAACGAAAGCTTTAGTCGTGAAAGTGTCTGAATTATTTCCGATTGTATACAAAATGTATTTACGATCTGTTTCATACGCTAAACCAAAACTAAGCTCTTTTAATTTTTCGTAATCCTCTGAAATCAAAAAACTAATTTCATCCTCTATTGGACGAGACATTACTTGCACGCCTACGTCACTGATCGCAACAATGCCCTGATCTGCCAAGCAGAAAATTTGATTGTTCACGACTGATGCCGAATCTGGTGCTATGATTCTAGTCGAGGTGTCAAGCGGGTCAATAGTCCATGAGCCACCAGATCCGGTTAATCTGAAAACGCCATCAGCTTTTAAAATAAATAATGAATCTCTTAGCGCAACAATTCGCCTAATTGGATAATTCTTAGATCCGATAAACTCAACGTGCGCAGTCGGGACGTGCTCGGGCTGTTGATTCTTAGACCACATTAAACCATTAGGATACTGATCATTAGTGCTAGCTCCTGTGCCGATATCCCAAGCCGTAGCCCGAGACACAACAACAGCGAAACTCGTATCATCTAAAACCCTTTTCATTAAAAGGATTTGTCCAGGCAGATCTTGAAAGCCAGAAATGTAGTAGGCATAAATTGCCGTGTTAGATGAATATTGATTAATTACCTTAACTAGTGACTGTGCTGTGTCAGAGATATTCTGAGACGATGAGCCTGCTGTTGAAACTTTAAAAAAACCACTCGCAATTGTTTCAGCAGCTTTGCCAGTGTAGACCACGCTATTAATAGTGATCGTGTCATCATTAACTAGGCCAGACCCACCAGCAGATAATAATTTGATAGTGATCTTATGCTTAGTCTTAATATTAGAAAAGAATGTGTAATTTTTAAATAATGCGATGTCATTAGCAAATGGTGGCTCATCATTACTTTCTGATATACCCTCTTGCGAAGCATTTGTGTATAAACTTGCGCCCATTAACGAAGTAGGTGTCGAGTCTGTAAAAGTCACAGACTTTGCTGTGATCTGACCTGCTGTTGGATTTGATTCATAGACAAGTTGTAACTCATCGTTTGGCTCAGTGCTTGAGCCAGATGATTCTTTAGATCGATACACTTGAAAAAAGTCTGCTGTCGTGATGCCACTAGGAATTGTAGCTACTAGAGCAACATCGCGAGTCGACCCACTAGAATTAGATACAATGATACGCTGTGAAGGAGTGCCTAGATAAAGGTTATTATTAGCATCGCGTGATCCCCATAAGAATCTGTAAGCTACTTGAGTATTATTCGTCATCATTCCGCTTGCACCAGTCGTAGAGCCTGAACCGTCAAGACCACGAGGCATTCCAGTTGTGTAAATGGGGCCTGAGTAAACGTCTAAAACTTTAACGCCTAGTGAAGTTGTGAAATAAAGATTTCCCGACGCTTGCATAAACTGCATTCGAGCAAGATCAGAATCAGGATGTAAATAAGTGCCAGCATAGTTCGTCCACCCAGCATTGTAGTAGGCCATTGTATTATCACTTGAGCGTCTAACGATGAGCTTATCTTGATATGTGGTGATTCTATCATTACGGATAAGATCACTTGCTGGTGAGCTTGCAAGGCGCGTGAAACCCCTTCGAGGCTCAACCACGCCATCCTTATCAATCACCACGTTATCAGCAATAGTCAAAGCACCCTCGGGCACCTCACTTAGTTGATTCGCGTTAGTGTTAAGTCCTGTGTTTTTTAAAACAAGTGCTTGGCTCATTTAGTATCCACTCTGGAAATAACCTAAAAGGCGTCCACTTCGAACTTTGGCAGAGTTGTTTTCCACGCGCGGCTCTAGCATATTAATCGCATCACGCTTGTTTTGTTCAAGCATCGCCATCTCAACCTCTAAAGCTTTGTCTTTTTTAGATGATAAACATGAAACGAGGCATGATTGAATTAATACAGGCTGCATTTCTTCTGGGATCATCGCAACAGGCGACTCATTTGCGATGCAGATCCAGTCACCCACTAATAAATCAGCAGGTAAACTCACAAAAGTCAGTGTCGTCCCTGATACCGACGAGAGTGAGTAATCCATACCAAGTAAATCGTATGGATTATTGTTCTGTACTATATCAACAACAGTGCCATTTGCGAAAGTAGTAGGTGTGCTAGTTACAATGACTGAGTTAGTCAGGGTGTTGATAGACATCACTTGAGCACAATCTACTGGTAAAACTAAAGCTGAAGGCCTCGCAAAGTATTTCATTCTTAAAGTGTTAGCTGTAAAATCAGGAGTAAGCTCTACAGAGTTTCGACTCATGTAATATCCAGACATCCCAGAGTTACGATCCTCTTCATAGAGCCTATTGATATTTGTATAATTTCCACTTCCATCAACCATTTTCAAATCTCTAATCTTTGCACCGATAGCTCGGTGTGGTATTCGGTAAGTTGACCCTTGGGTGATTGTGAAGTCTTTGTATTGCAGAAAGAATTCCTCACTTAACCTAATCAGAATGGGGACAATGTCCACCTTCATCTGATGATTGAATAATGCGAGAAAGTCATCTGTTGAAAACAGATCGTCTGAGGTCGGGAAAGACCCTTTGATTTTTAAAGTGCTAATAAGTTCTAGTGTATTCACTAAAACCCCCTTTTACTTCATTGATTCGTATTTTTCTAATAACTCTTGGATCATTTCAGGAGTTAATCCATCCATGTCAGATTCTTTTGACTCTTCATCTGGTGACTCCATCTTTTCTTCTTCAAGAGATCCCTCTTCCATAACCATTTCAGGCTTTACGACTTCGACCTTAGCAGCCATTAATTTAGGATGAGACTTAAGTTTATCACCTTCTTTTTCATCCATTAAACCCATGATCTCTTCTAAGACCTTCTTTTTTACGTCCATGTTTTGCATTTGTAATTCTCCTTTAAATATTAATCTTTGATTTGCTTTTTTCTTTAGTGCGGCTACCAAACCAGAATAAAACACAAGTTGTTGTTAGATAAAGTATGGTAGACGAAATTTGAGTGTAGACTTCGACAGACTGATCAACAGATAAGGGCTGAGCCTTAATGATCTGACCTGCTTGCATATAAACAGCCGTTGTTACTCCGCAAAGATAAACAGTAAGTACCGGTCTAATTAAGCCTCGAATAGAATCAACAAAGACCATAATCGTGTTTTGTAATCGAGAGTATTTAGAAGGGTTAGAGTAAAGCTTTGGCTCACTCGTAAGCGCAGCCTTAAACGCTTCGCTATCAGCGACCTCAACGCGAGAGTCAGACTCAGTAACAGCAATTTCATTACGAGCTTGCCACTCCAATTGCATGATGTGTGAGTCCATTTCACGCAAAGTTATTTCATTCTTTTGCTTTGAATCTTGAGACTGCACATCAAGCTTTTTGTTTAAGTAATCAAAATAATGAGTGATCGAAGCACCAAATAGGCCAGTAATACCACCACTAATTATCGACGTAATAAATTCAGAAACCATTTTGGACCTCTAAAATAAAGGGTTTACGATTCATTAGATTCTCAAATCGTCTTATAGCTGTTTTAGAATATAGAATTGCTTTTTGACCCTCAATTGCCCCAATAGATTCACCGATTGATATGCAGCCACTTAATTGAGATTTGTAACCAAGAGTCTTGTCTCCCATGAGATTTGCCGAATGTATTTTGATCCCATCTCGGTTATTTACTCCGATGACGGAGTATAAAAACTTTTTAAATCTAGATGAGATTGTCATTTTACAAGTGTAAAGCCCTGGTGGAATGCAGCTCATGTTTTTAGAATTTTCACGCCAAGGTAACTCACCTGTGACAAAGTTATCGTTACCGACTCGAATCATTCCGAAAGTACCTTGATCTGTAGATTCAAAACGCTGCAAGATGATTCTATACATTATGCATCCCTATCTTTTGAAGGATCAGTCTCAATAAATTCTTTAATCTCAGTCCATCTCTCACCAGCAAGTATTTTCATACCGAAATAATATCTATTTAAATCTTTAGAAAGCTTTTTAATCGCTTCAGTGTTTGCACTTAAAGCATTCTCTTTTGCTTTGTTCTTGTCTTTCCAGATCGTGTAAACGAATTGAAGCGTTAAGATAAACGCAACACCAAGCCAACCATTTTCTTGCAGCAGATCTTTCATCATTAGTGAATGACTCCTTTTAGCTTAAAAATGTTTAAAGTTATGCTAATTGTTAATAATACTAATAATAAGTAATTCATTATTTGATTGTGTCTTAGCTTTGTTCGAGCCTTCTTTAATTCTATTGCATAAGCTTCATCAAGAAATACTAGTTCTTCAGGATTATGTGCAGTAACCGAATCGTTAGATTTGTCTAAAGTAATGTCTGTGACATTCACATCTAATGATTTTTTACCAGATACATTCGTAATAGTGACTGTATCTCCGTTTGCATCGCCAATTTTAATTGAATCAGTAAAGGCAGATACATTTATGTTAACGTCAGCATTAGTAATAGTAGTCTTCAACGAATCAGTACCTTCGTCGAAAGACCTTACTATTGAGTGAGACATGTTACCTGTGTTTATATCAGCCATTACTGAAAGTGCTCCTCAAAGTAAACTTGTCCAGCAGCTCCGGCTCCACCGGCAGACCCGCTTGTACCAGCACCGCCTCCGGCACCACCAGCGCCGACCGTATAGGCATAGCTTCCAGGGATTCCCGAAGAAACAATGATTTGTGCTGATCCTCCTCCGGCACCACCAGCGCCTGAGTAAAATACAGTAATAGACGAACCGGCACCGCCACCGCCACCGCCACCGGCTCCGCTTCCAGCGACAGGAGCGCGGCCAGCACCACCATAAGATCCACCAGCCCCTCCAGATGCGAAAGTGGTACCGCCACCAATTCCTCCAGCAAGCTGAGCGTTTGATGAATTTGAATAAACTGCCCCAGCACCATCAGCGCCATTTAAAACAAAGATATTTGTACCAGCATAAGTTGTTGGGACTCCACCGGTGCTATTTCCAGACTGACCACCACCGCCGCCACCAGTACAACTTATTGTCGTAGCCCCAACAGTTGTTGTGCTCCCTGCGGTGCCAAAATTATTTGACGCAGTCCCTGATCCTCCTCCGCCACCACCGCCACCGATTGCTCTGATTATTACATATTTCACACCCGCTGTTAGTGCATGTGTGCCAGTTCCAGTGATGTATAAAGTGATAACCGGTGCCGTGAATGTTGCCCATGATGGTGCAGATGCGCCATTTGATTTTAAATATTGATTAGAGGATCCAGCAGCAAGCCTTGTCCCTGTTCCACTCGCGCCACCATGAATTATGTCACCAAGAGTAGTCATGGGAGAAAGAGCATCAAAGGCCAGTGCTTTTGTAGTTTGTCCAGTGCCACCATTTCCTATTGGTAATGTGCCCGTGACTCCTGTTGTAAGCGAAACATTCGTAATCGTGTTTGTAGATCCACTAATTGATTTATTTGTTAACGTGTCAGTCGTAGCTCTTCCAACAAGAGTATCAGATGCAGTCGGTAAGGTTATAACTACCGCGCTTGGGCCTGTTATCGTAGCGGGCACAGTAACAGTGCCAGTGAAAGTCGGTGATGCTAGAGGTGCTTTAAGATTCATTTGTGTTTGAATCGCAGAGGTTACCCCGTTCACATAACCGATTTCAACATCTGTAGTCGTCGCAGCGGACACAAACCCAGAAGCATTTGAAACTAACGCTCTAGAAACTGTTGTGGCCGCAAGCTTAGTAAGTGCAATTGCAGCACTTGCGTTGATATCAGAGTTTAAAATTGATGTTGCTAAGTTAAGTTTTGAGTATTCAATTGCAGCAGCAGCGTTTATGTCTGCATTAACAATCGAGCCAAGTCCTGAGTAAATAAATGAAGCACCGTTAAATTGTAAAACATCTGAAGCGTTTACAGTGAGTAGAACATCTGCGCTATTTGCAAAGTTTCTCCATCCAACACTTTGAGTGTTTCCTAATCTTAGAACACCTGTTGCACTTGGATTTGTTGCTTTAGAAGTGTAGTAGGGTGATTTGAGACCGAAATTAGATCCGAAATCAACGTCGGCTGTTAGTGTAAATGTGCCACCAGCACGAGCTAGAACGCCTGTTGATATTGCGATTAGGTAAGCTGTTAAATCAGCCCCCCATCCAGAGTCGCCATCAGCAGGGATTGAATAAGTAACACCATTGAAAGAAATATTTGAAGCCATTTTGTGGAGCTCCTTACGTTAAAAAGCCCAGGGGTTTTCTAGCCCCCAGGCTAATTTTTCAAGATCAGAAAACTATGTGTTAACGATTAAAGTGAACTTCACGCATTTTGCAGGATTAGTGCAAATGATAGCTTGAGCTCCGTATAAACGTAATTCGTAAGCGTTCTTATCGGGAACGTGTAAGAATAATTCACCCTTGCGTCCTGGTGTCTCGAAAGAAAATTCTTGTGATCCAATACGCTTGAAACGCTTGAATGGAACACAAAATGCTTCGCCTTCCTTAACTTTAGGATGCACGACTAAGTTTAATTTTCCATTTGGTCCCATCAATGTGATTGATTCAAAACCACCAATACCAGTTGTTTCTTTTTGTCCACCATTTTGGCGACGTAAATCAGTCATTGTACCAGCTAAGTTCATGTAAGTTTTAGGCGACAATAATACCGCAGCCTCTTCCATCAAACCACCCTTAGAAACTGCTAATGAAACTCCGTTAAGGATTTTCGCAACAGTTGCAGCAGCCGATCCGAAAGAAAAAGATGATCCACTCCATAAAGAGTAAACAGAGGCATCAATACCGAACAAAGATCCTGCGTTAGTTATGATCTTATCGATACCAACAGGCTCGACCCATGTGCTTGTCCCAGATTTAGCTCCGTACCAAGTCATATAAACAGATCCACCGCTGATTGATGTATCAAGCTCACCGATACCAGTTGTGGCAGTTCCAGTTACAGTGATTGTTTTAAGGCTGAAGTTTACAGCAGAGATTACGAAATCATTTGTGGTTGCTGCCGCTGTGTTATCTGAAACTTTCCAGAACTGTACACGAGCATTTTCAGAGCCAGCATAAATGCCAGGAGCCCATGAAGCCGCAGTAAAAGTAATTACTGTTTTAGTAGTTGATGAATTCGCAGATGATGTTGAAGCACCAAGCCCAGAAGCTGATTGTCCATAAAGGAAAGCATCTTCTAATCGACGAGAGCCAGTCTCCATCAAGTTTTCAACTAATAACTCAGAAGCATTTTTGAAAGCTTCTTTAGAATTAACAGCTTTTGCAGCAGCTTCATAATCCATTTGACCACGGATAATGATTTGATTCGCATCAACCGATGCTTCTTTTAACTGAGCCGCGATTGAGTCATTCAAAGTTTGAACGCCCGCACCAGCTGCTAGGTAAGTAACACCTGCTTCAGCGGAAAGGATAACTGGGAAGTTGTAAGATTTGCCGATTTTCTCGGTAGACTGAAACTTGATCTCTTTTTGTAAGATCGCGATTTCAGGGATTGCGTTTATCGGACCTGATCCGTAAACGACTTTAAAAAGACCGTCTAATGTAGCGGTCGTGTTTTGTTGTGCCATTGTAAAAACTCCTAAATAGTGTGTGTATTTGGTGAGTTTTTTCTAGCGAGTTGCGAATGAAATTATGCGCAAAGCTCAGCTTAGAAAAAACAGGGTTAATTTGATAACGTTGTCTTTTCATTGCTGGTGTTGCGATGAATTTTATATTTGAGACTTACGAGCGTAATCGGTGCTGGTGTTGCGCCTGCTGGTAAGTCGTTAATTTCATGTCAACCAATAATTGTAATAATTTCAACCTTTATTTTGATTTTACTCGACGTTCAACGTCGGCTTTCCACTCTTCCATGCTCATTGTTCTAGATGAATCTCTATTTGAGACATTATCCTGGGCTTTTGGTTTAGCCCCGCCTTGATAAACTTGTGATTGCTTTTCTTGTAACTTCTTGATGTCACTCATTCGAATCTTTTTAGCAGTATCCTCACCAAACATAGCTATAAGCTCTTCGCCTGTAGCATCACCGATGATTGATCGAAGATCTGTACTTAACTCGCCACGTACTTCAAGAGCTAAATCATCCGCTGTTAATTCAAGACCTAGATCTAAATTCTTTTTCATGATGGATGCCATACGCTTAATTGTGCCAGCAGTTTTAGGAAGTGAAGTTTTGTTTAAAGCATCGATGATCGTTTTCTGATAGCTATCAGCGTATTGAGCCTCAAGCTTTTGTGCTTGAGTTTGCTTTTCAGATTCTAATCTGTCAGCTTTCTCTTTACGTAATTGCTCAAGCTCGTTCTTTGTTGAGCGTTGTTCTTTTTCTTCAGGGCTCATCATCTCATCTTGTAGTTTAGATAATAAAAACTTCTCAGCTATCTCTCGACCCTTCGGATGGCGACTAATAATATCTAGAAACTGATCATCATTCTCAAAAGCCTTAGTGATTCGTAATGCTTTTTGCTTTTCTGTTACAGCTTCAGCCATTCTCTTTTTAGCAGCATGGCCTAGTTGAAATCGCTTTTTAAGATCCTCTTCATTAGAAAAGTCAATTTCCTCCTCAATGTCCTCGCCATCAACTTTGTATTGAAACTTACGTTTCTGAGATTGAACTTGTTGAGGTGTTGGTTTACCCTCTGCGCCTTCGGTTAAAGCTTCCGCTGTTCCCTCTACTGGGGCTGATGATGTGTCACTTGATGATGAATCGCCTGATCCAGAATTATTTTCACTCATAGATTATGCTCCTTGAAAAGCGTTAGGGTTAGGTGGTTGTGCAGGGCTTGGCATTTGTGTTTTATCAGCGATCTCAGCTTGTGGGCCTTGACCCATTACTTCAGGAGCTCCGCCTTGTTGAGGTGGTGGTCCTTGAGGTGGTGGTCCTTGAGGTGGTGGCTGTTGAAACAATGAGGCTTGCTTTAAAGTCATAGCCATCATCGGGTCCATGCCTTTAGCTATGTTCATGTGTTCTTGAATGTGATTGAGCACAGCTTGCGTCACTTGAGGGTTCTCTCGAGACTCTGGGCTATCCAATACACAACTATGCTCTAAAATATGAGTCGGGTGATTGTCTGTTAGTAAGGCTTGAACGGGCTTACCTTCCATCAAGTTTTCATTCTCTGACAGAATAAGCATTCTCTGTGAATTATCGCGCTGATAAAGTGGCTCTAGGTTTCCAGTAGTTAAAACACCCAAGTACTGCTCAGGAGTAGTTATCATGTTTGGCGTTGCTAAAAGGTTATTAGCAATTTCCATGCGTCCTGCACCGGTCTTAGTAAGTGGGTTAGCTCGGTCTACATAGACACGACCCACACCTTGTAAATCTTTGTTGCTAAACGACTTCATCATCGAGCGTTTAGATTTCCCTGCAATCATCGCAAGGCGAGGGACGACTGCGAATGTTTGAAGTAACTCAATCATTGCTGAGCCGACATTCTCGATTGTTATCGTGTAGCTTGTCTGAACACCACTCGTTGATTGTATGGCTTGTTGTTGTAGCAACGCCATCGCAGTTCCACTCATATTGTTCGGAGCATTACCTCGACCTATTTGTGACACGTTAGAAATAAGATCCGACTGACTAATTAGAAAGTTCGCAAAGTTAAATACTTCGGGTGCTGTCTTTAGTAAATCCATCGACTCCATTTTACCGGCCTTGATGTCGTATTCCCAGACGTTCATTCCATCCATGATGTTTGTTACTTTTGGAGCTGCGCCTTTTGGTACTTGAAAGTTTTGAACAGCATTCGCAGCTTGATTCGTTAAGATCGAGCTCACTGTCATATCAAAGGCATCATTCACAGGGAGTAGATCCATTAAATAACTGTATCCAAAAGAGCTATCAGTTTGATGACCTGCTGTGATCGGGAAAGTGTAAAGATCTGCATAGGGAAGTGGTCCATCAAACAGTTTAATCTCGTCATTACAGATTTGAACGAGCCGACCTTGTGGTAAAGCCTCGGTCTTTGCATGACGTAACTCATAAACTGGCACGAGATCGCTATCATCATTCTTAAATTCATTGGATCTATGAACGCCACCTAATTCATACTGACTGTCGAAACGATTATCTGGCATTAAAGCTTTAATTTTCTCTGATAGTTCTGGATACTTAGCTGCTAGATTCCATTTGTTTTTAAATCTGCGCACGATAAGCCACTCATGATTTGCATCTCGACGTTTAACATCGCGAGCAACATCAAGCATGGTGTGAGTATCACATTCAAAATCACCTTCATGAATAGGCTCACCAGTTTCGGGATTTGCTCCGTAGACTTTCCCACCCGTGGCATTCCAACCTAAAGAGATCCATCCTTCTCGTAAGAATAATGCTTTCATGCAAGAATCAATGAGCTTCGTTTCGATGTGCTTTTCGCGCATGTAGTAATCTAGAAGCCCAACACCGAGCTGTGTGTCTGCTTGTGATTCAAGGTCTGTGTTAATAGCGCGAGTATCCCACGCGGGACGAGAGCCCGTGATCATGTTATGAATATTTCTAACATAACTTGCATAGTGGTTAATGTGAATGGCCTTAAGCGATTGATCAACGCTCTCGATATTCACTTTCGGATAAAACGTGTTATAGGACTTCCTAAGCTCGCTTAAAATACCTGATGACTCAGTATATTTTTTGTATTTATCGAACTTATCCATTATCTCGTTAGCAATTTCATCGGGGCCTTTTGAAGCCCAGTATTCATGTATCATGTTTCTCCTGGCACCTAGTTATGGTGCAATGGGGTTTGTTAAAATAATTAAAGTCTAGCCTCTGCCAAATCCTCTCAGTTTTTTGAATTCTAGTATCTGGTCATCTTCTTCTAAGTTAATTTGATTAAATCCAACCTTAACTGGGATTGGATTTGTCACTTCATCGATGTTGCGCACTAAATACATGATTGCAGCAACAGCATCATAGTGTCCTAGGGTTTTAGATCTTGAAAATTCACTTCTGTTGTCATTCCAAAGCCCATACATCAATGAGTCAATCAGCACGCGACAAGACGAGTCGATTTCAACACGTCCGTTTTTTATCCAAACTCTTAGCTGGTTAACCATTGCGTGAAGTGAGTCTTTAGAAGTTGAGTGAAAGAACATATTATGAATTGATCCAAGGTCTAACAAAAGAAGCGGGTTGTTGTTGTCAGCCACGCGCTTGTAAGGCTCAGCACTATCCCATAGCTCAGACTCAATTTGTTTTATCTCTGCATGAAGGGTCGGTGTTGTCATTCGTGGACCACTCATTATGTGCTCGCGCTCAATTACAATCTTCGATCTAGCAAAGTCATAGTACGCAAAAAGCGTTACGTTTAAATCTCTGACCCCTAGATCCATCGCAACATACTTGTGATAAAGCAGATAGTGCTCGTCTTTGGGTCCACGAGCGTGTTCTAGAAATTTCATCTCAGGAACAATTGCGAGCGTTTCATCTGTTGCAAACTGACATAAGTATTCACGCTGCCAGTCAGTCTCAGTCAAACACTCTTGATGATACTCTTCGATCATGGCAGGGGTCACCATCGGGTTCTTGTAGATATCAAGCTCTATATAACCGCCTTCATGTTTTGCCTTCAAACAGAAGTCTTTAAAATCATGATCGGGTGACTTTGGCGGGGTTGATATCATGATGACCCTTGCACCTTCTCTGTACATGGTCATAGGTATTACGACTGATGAATAAATGTAGGATACATTCTTAATGTAAGCTGCTTCGTCGAACACGTATAAATCGCAGTAGTTACCACGACCCGCGTTTGGTTTTCGATCTAGACCGATGAGCTGAATCTCGGATTTATTTTTAAATATGAATTTCTTTTTAGACTCGTGCCACCTTGGTCTTAAATCTTCAGGGCAGTTGTCTAATACTGACTCAAATGCTGGAATGATAAACTCCTCTAGATCTGTTAGAAAGGCAGTTGCTATTTTAACTCGTGCGCGGGGCTTTGCTCGTGCGACCCTGATACATTCAGTCACGACCCAATATGTTTTACCGATCCGACGAGAACAGTTGCCGACGAATAGCTTGGCCGACACGTTTCGATAGGCTTGATCGATGACGAGCTGACCCTCGTGAAACTTCCATGACAGCTCATTTCGATGCCATAAGATGTTATGCCAGACATCGTTTGGTATCTCTACTTCCATTTAGACAGCCTTATCTTCATTGTTCCTTACGATCTTTAAAATCATTTCAGTCGATATTGAGTTAATTCTATCCATCACTTCGTTTGTTCGTCCGTCATCTTGGATAGATTGATCTTCGATCTTCTCTTTTAGAACATTATGCACAAGATACTTTAAAGCGGTCGTGTTGCCCTTTTGACCCTGCTCCCACATAAGCCTTCGGATGGAGACTTTGCCGTTCTCCCTACCCCTGTGTAGGGCTTCGGCATAGTTCCTAGTCAAAGTGTCTACCGAGCAGTTAAAGAAGGACGCCATTTCGTTTAATGTGCAACCGATCGCGGCAAGCTTTTCAACCTGATTATGGTCTAGTTTAATCGGTGCGGTCTTACCTGATTTCGGTCTAGCCATTGTCAACCTCTTGAAATTGGAGCGCATCACTCGGAGTTTCACCGGTCTCTTCTGATTGGAACTCAGACGCAACGATATCTTTGCTTGATGCGCGTTTTGGGTAGGGCTTAGAAAGTCTTATAACGTCTTTTCTTATTTCCTTAGTTAAAGGAAACAAATATCTAAACTTGCCCTCGCATTTTATCTTCTGACATTGCGAGGGCTTTATGGTTCTTCTGATATTTCCTTGTTGGGTGTTAAATCCTTTTTCGCTGACTTGTCTTGAATGCCATTCTCTGCCTTTTTTATCGACGTATTTAAAACTTGGCGCTGACTTTCCTGAATATATCCAGTTTGTGGCTTGGTAGATGCCGCCATGATGTCCTTCGTTTGAGTCAGCAAATGAAACTATGAGCTTGAGCTTGGGGCTGTTTTTTTTTAAAAACTTAATAGCTATACTTAGAATTCTTGATACTGGTGTCTTGTGCTCTTTTAAAGCTACTCGGGTAAGTTCGCAGCCCTCTACTTGCTCAAGCCCGTACGGTTTTAATAAGTTCGACGAAGCTCCTCTAGAAAAAATTACGACTCCTATAAACTTGTCGTCTTCCCATGCTCCAATTTTAACTAGTGGGGGGACAGGCAAGCTTTCTGAATAATGCCAATTTTCACAAGCATATTTAGCTGTTTCATGAGACGCCCAGTCTATCTTTAAGATTGATTTAGAACTCATGGCCACACTGAGGGCATTCTTTCAATGTCTTTTGATCTAGCTTTCCTTGATCATCTTCTGATGCTGGGTCAAATTCTTTATCCGCAAAATCGAGAGCAAAGTCTTTTATCCCGAGCATATCGATATTAAAATCAGGCCCTAGATCGCCCAGGTCAGCGTTTATGCCAGACAGGTCAAGCTCAGCCCATAGTGCGATGGCATTATCAGCTTGAATGAATGCGTACTCTTGCTCAACTGAATCAAAGTCTTGATACACGACCGGCATTTCGTTAACGCCTGCGCGGATGCCCGCTAGCTTGCGCCCGTGACCCGCTACAATGCACCCTGACAGCTTTGAAACTATGATCGGGTGTCTTATGCCATGGTACTTATAAAGTTCAGCCAGGCGGTCAATCTGGTCTTGTCCGTGCTTGTTTCTATTCTTCAGATGATTCTTAAGTTTGGCTGGATGGACCAACTTATCATATTTACAATGGATGTTCATAGTAGCCTTACTTGATAAAAAGATTTTTAAAGTCTAGCCAAAGGAGTCTAAAGTAGATCGGTTTAAGTACGCTCTTTGATTCAAGATCGAGCCTTATTTCAAGCACTACATTTTTAACAATGCTTTGGCGTCTTGCTAGGTCTCTTTCGACCCGGTCGACGTAGTATTTAAACTCTGGTCTGTGGTCTCTTGATTTATAGATGTCATCAGCGATATTGCACTCGATCCAGTCGATTAGATCATTGTGCATTCTATAAAGTGTGCATTTCTGTTTATAAAGCAAAGCCGACAAGCCTATTGCAAGAGCTACAGTAAAATTAAGTAGTCCTAATGTTAAAAGCATAACTACCTCTTTTGTGAAAGACCGAATTTTAGTCCAGCTACGTCATGCCCTAGATCATCTGACTTAGATGTCAATACTTTGAGTTCTTGCTGGATGAGCGAAAGCTCGTGGTATAGATCGGGCCTCTTAGGATATAAGTAAGTGACTATTTTACTTAAAAGCATTGAAGCCAGAATCACTAGAGCACCCAGACAATCTGATAGCGTGAGCCCCGTGT
>Ga0163154_10001798_pt1 | contig 32491 bp, 27 predicted proteins | sample OliLakLV19MP9P1_FD_148649 | JGI IMG/M metagenome (GOLD analysis project Ga0163154, IMG submission 148649) | Freshwater microbial mat bacterial communities from Lake Vanda, McMurdo Dry Valleys, Antarctica - Oligotrophic Lake LV.19.MP9.P1 | ecosystem: Environmental > Aquatic > Freshwater > Lake >... | reverse complement strand
GTCTAAGGTCTGCAACATTTTGTCTAAGGTCTGCAACATTTTGTCTAAGGTCTGCAACATTTTGTCTAAGGTCTGCAACATTTTGTCTAAGGTCTGCAAAAATAAATCACATAATAATTAAAAATAATTTACACAAATTAAAATTTTTTCATAATCTTTGCATATATTTTCAAAACAACTTAAAACATTTTCATTATGGCAAGCAAAAGTGATTCTTCCTTTGGCAATAAACTTGCTAAGGGGCAACAAATTCTCCAATACGTCAAAACCTTACTTGCCTACAAGCCTCCTCACGAAGCTTTGAGCATAGAACGTTTAGAAAAGTTTCTTAAACAAATAAGCGAAGCCAACAACAAAGTAGCTAATAGCTACAATCTTGTTGCTGAAGCGCGTGCTACACGCTTGGATACGTATTACGGTAGGGAAGGTATCAAAAAACGCGCCGCTATGATACGCGATTTTGTAGGCATCTTGCCTGCTGGTAAGAACTCTCCCGCTTATATGAACATTCAAAAGGAATGTCAAAAGATGAGTAGCTACAAAAAACCAAGTAAGAAGGAAGAAAATGCCGACAATGAGGTACTTCCTATCAAGAAAACGGTTTCTACTTCCGAAACCAGCTTTGGTTCTATCCTGCAAAGCATCAAAAATATAGGTGAAGTAGTAAAAAATATAGTAGAATACAATCCTACGAACGAGCTTATCACAAAAAAAAGCATCGAAGCCTTTATTTTGTTTATAGAAAATGCCAATCAAACCGCAAATACGCAACAATATGTATATGCAGATGCTATACAAAAACGGCAAGAGCTGTATGAAGGCACAGAAGGGTTACGTTATTGTTTTCAAAACATTAAATCTTTCATTGCAGCAAACTTTGGCAAAAGCAGTGCTGAATTTAAAGAAGTAAGTAAGATTAAATATTAATCCATTATGCTATTTGAAATTGTAGAAAGTAGAAAAAAACAAGTGGAAGCAAACAAAGTTTCCACTTCTATACAGTCATTGGAGCAAAGTATGTATTTTGATAAACCGTGTTTGTCATTAAAAGAATACTTGTGCCGAGATGATAAAACAGGTATTATTGCAGAATTCAAACGGGCATCTCCTTCAAAAGGTATGTTTGATATAAATGCCGATGTAGTAGCCGTTACGAAAGCCTATACAAAAGGTGGCGCATCAGGTTTGTCTATAGTAACCGAGCCTTATTATTATTTTGGCAAAGACAGGGATTTAACTGAAGCAAAGAACGTAAATAATATACCTGTTTTGCGTAAGGATTTTATTATAGACAAGTATCAAATCATAGAAGCAAAGTCTTTAGGTGCTGATGCGATACTATTGATAGCGGCGTGCCTAAAAAAACCACAAGCAAAGCATCTTGTTCACATAGCCAAAGCATTGGGTTTAGAAGTGTTGTTTGAAATTCACACTATAGAAGATTTAGACAAATTGCCTGACAATGATGTTATCATAAGTGTAAACAATCGTAACTTGATAACATCAGTATTGGACATGCAAACGTCTTTTAATTTAGCTACTATGCTTTCTAAAGACTTTATGCTTGTAACAGGAAGTGGCATTTCAACCGTAAGCAACCTTATAGCCTTAAAAAAAGTAGGTTATACAGGCTTTTTAATAGGTGAAGTGTTTATGAATACCAATGAGCCTGTCATTGCTTTCCAAAAATTTGTACAAGAACTTGCTACCTTTGATAAATAATTCACAACTACGTTTATTTTTATGTTTAAATCATTACTACAGTCCTCTGAGCTGTTTCAAATTTTAACAGAAGCCGTTGAAATAATACAACTTGACAGTTATATTATAGGAGGATATGTACGCAATACCTTGTTAAACCGCTCCAGCAAAGATGTGGATATTGTTTGTGTAGGGAGTGGCATAGCCCTTGCCGATAAAGTGGCTGATTGTATAGCCAAACGCAAAGGACATCGCCCACAAGTAGCTTTTTTTAAGACTTTTGGCACAGCAAGTTTAATGTTTGAGGACATTCAAGTCGAGTTTGTAGGTGCAAGACGCGAGTCTTATCAACACGAATCACGCAACCCAATAGTAGAAGACGGTACATTGGAAGATGACCAAAAGAGAAGGGACTTTACTATCAACGCTCTTGCTATTAGCCTCAATAAGAAAGACTATGGGGCATTGTTAGACCCTTTTGATGGCGTGAATGACCTAAAACGTAAGACATTGCGCACACCTTTAGAACCTGATATAACTTTTTCTGACGACCCCTTGCGCATGATGCGTGCTATTCGCTTTGCTTCTCAATTGGGTTTTGACATTGAACCCAATACGTTTGAAGCTATCAAAAGAAACAAAGAAAGAATAGGCATCATATCGCAAGAACGCATCACTGATGAGCTAAATAAAATCATTGCGTCTAATCCTCCTTCCTACGGTTTCAAACTTTTGTTTTACAGTGAGCTATTGCATATCATATTCCCCGAATTGGTAGAGCTACAAGGGACAGAAATGAAAGAGGGGAAGGGGCATAAAGACAACTTCTTTCACACTTTACAAGTGTTAGACAATGTGGCGCAAGTGTCAGATGACCTTTGGTTGCGTTGGGCGGCTATTTTACACGATATAGCCAAACCTGCTACCAAACGTTTTAATGATAAAGTCGGTTGGACGTTTCACGGACACGAAGAACGTGGTGCAAAAATGACTCCTGTGCTGTTTCGTAAATTCAGATTGCCTATGGGCGAAGAGATGCGCTTTGTGCAGAAGCTGGTGCGCTTACATTTGCGCCCTATTGCATTGGTGAAAGAAACAGTAACAGACTCCGCGCTCCGCAGGTTACTATTTGATGCAGGCGAGAGCATTGAAGCACTCATGAAGTTATGTAAAGCAGACATTACTTCAAAGAATTATGCCAAAGTGCAAAAACATTTGCTTAACTTTGCCAATGTAGAACAAAAGCTCATAGACATGGAAGCCCGCGACCAACTCCGTAATTTCCAACCTATCATAACGGGCGAGTTGATTATGGAAGTTTTGGGAATCACTCCTTGTAAAGAAATCGGCATTATCAAAATGGCTATTCGTGAAGCTATCCTCGAAGGTGAAATAACCAACGAATATGAAGTAGGTTATAACTTTATGATAGCCGAAGCTAAAAAAATAGGACTCGAGCCTGTAAAAAAACAATAGATTACTTACGTTTGTAATACCTAATCCTTTTTAATGTGTATGAAAACAGTATTTTTATGTGCTACGTTATTTCTTTTTATCACGCCTTTACTAGTGAAAGCACAAGGTTGCAGTGATGCCGGCTTCTGCACAATGGGTGCAATGAAGCCTGACCAACATTTGAAAACCAAAACGGTTGCTAAACTCTTGTCTATAGAGATAAGTCAATATGTAGCCCGCACTAAATTCGAAGACTATATATGTGCTACCACTATAGAGGCAAATATAGGACTCGGTGCAGGCAATAAAAACATTGTGCAGTTAAAATTGCCATACATGGTGATATTTAATTCCTTAGAAAACACACAAGGATTAGGTGATTTGTCTTTGAGTTATACGCGCTTGCTACTTAAGAAAGAACAAATGCAGGTAAGTGGCACACTTGGCGCAAAAATTCCTACAAACCACGCCAATAAAATGACAAGTTATAACCTGCCCTTGCCTATGTATCATCAAACGAGCTTAGGGACTTATGATGCTATCATTGGTTTCTCTTTGCTTTCCAAAGGGTGGCTTATTGCTACAGGCTATCAACAACCTTTGATAAACGAAAACCGCAATCAATTCACATGGGCGGCTTGGCGAAAAGCCTTGCCTGCCGAAGACACCCGTAGGCAACATCAAGACAAAGTGCCTATGTCTAAAGAACTCAAACGGCAGGGCGACATTATGTTGCGTGTTGAGCGCAATGTACGTTTTCAACGTATGGATTGGCATGTAGGGCTATTGGGCATCTATAGATTTCAAAAAGATGTCTTTACTAATGGTACTGGCATAAGACAAATATCAGTTAATTCTGATGGTTTAGCACTTAGTATGATAGTAGGTTTTACGCATCACCTTAGTGCCAAAAGTGCTTTAAAAGTAGTGTTTGGCAATGTCTTGATAAGGCGTGAAAAAAACCCTGATGGCTTATCGCGTGAGCAGGTTTATACAGTGGGTTACAGTTATAGCTTTTAAATAATATACATGGGCGTAGTTTTGCGACAGAGTGCGAAGTTTGCCGCCTCTAATTTTTTGGGAATAGGCTTAGGTGCATTCAATATTCTATGGTTATTCCCCCGTTATCTCTCTACCATTGAAATTGGTATCCTTACTACGTTAGAAAGTGCCGCTATTTTAGGCTCTACTTTGGCAGGTTTGGGCATCAATGTCATCACTGATAGATTTTTTCCTTTGCATAAGCAAGTTGCTACCAAACATGCAGGCTATTTTGGCTTTTTGTTGCTTTATGTTTTCGTGGCGTGGGTAGTTTTTGGCGGTGTATTGTGGGTTGTGTACGACATGTTGCTACAATTTTATGCACAAAAGTCTCCTGAAGTCAGTCCTTACTTTATATACGTCTTTCCCTTTGCAGGACTTTTAGCTTTACAGTATGCTTTAGAAAGCTTTGCGCGTGTGCATTTGCGGATAGCTATTCCTAATCTATTGCGTGAGTTCGTGTTGCGCATCTTGATAACGACCAGTGTCGTATTGTATGCTATGCAATGGCTGAGTTTCTCACAAATAGTATGGATAAGGGTAGCAAGTTATGGCGTTATCTGCCTTTTTTTATTGATATATCTTCTAAAACTCAATATACCGTTTTGGTATATTGATAAGAAGTTCTTTCAGAAAGCCAACATTTATCCTATTTTAAAGTTTGGCTTCTTTACTTTCTGGGGAGCGTTAGGTGTCGCTTTAGTGATGAAACTCGATGTATTGATGTTGGGTTCGTTGCTCAATCAAAGTGAAGTAGGCATATTTGCCATTACCTTTTTTATCGGCAATGTGTTAGAAATTCCGCGTAAATCTATTGCACAGATTAGCCAGCCTTTGTTGGCGCAGGCATGGCGTTCAAATGACTTGCCACTTATCCAAAAAATGTATGCACAATCCTCATGCAACTCACTGATAGTGGGAAGTTGGATGTTTTTGGGGATATGGTTGAATATAGATAGCTTGTTTATGTATATTCCAAACGGAGAGATTTATCAACGAGGCAAGTACGTAGTGCTGTATATTGCTATCACGCGCCTAATAGATATGGCGATGGGACTGAATAGCGAAATTATTACGCAGTCAAAGTATTATTTGTTCAACTTTGCGTCTGTTTTGGCATTGATAGGCTTGGTAGTTTTGTTTAACCTCTTGTTTATTCCTGTCTATGGTATAACAGGCGTGGCAGTAAGCAGTTTGATAGCCATTACTGTTTCAAATATAGCCAAGTTTAGCTTCCTTTATATAAAGTTTGGGCTTCAACCCTTGACTAAGGTACATATTTGGGTGCTATGTATCTTGTTTATTTGCCTACAGATAGCGTGGATACCTGTGTTCTTGCCTATTTGGGCAGATATCTTGCTCCGCTCTGTGCTGATAACTGTCCTTTATTGGAGTATGAACCTTTACTTAAACACATCACTTGAAATATCTTCGCTATTGCGCAAAATAGGTTGGTAGGCAAGGGCAAAAACAACCCCTATACAGGCTAAAAAGCTGTATAGGGGTGTATTTTATATAACCCATTTGTAAATTTTACTTATACAAAAGGCTTTAGAATGGCGGTTATCTTATCGCTTTCTATCAAGAAGCCGTCATGCCCCAAGTCTGACTCTATTTCGTAGTAAGTGGCATTTGGGATATATTCAGCCAACAACATTTGTTCAGTAGGAGGGAAGAGCATATCCGAACTAATGCCAATTACATGCGCTTTTGCTTGTATGGTAGCGAGGGCTTTTGCGATACTTTCACGCCCACGCCCTACATTTTGCGAGTCCATACCTTTGCTCAATGCCCAATATGCAAAAGCGTTGAACCTTTTCTGCAATTTTTCGGCTTGGTGGTGTTGGTAAGAAGTAGCCTTAAAGTTGTCAAAGTTGTCGAGTCTAATTTCGGATTGGGTCTGCTTGTAAGTAGCATAGTTGCGATACGATAACAAGGCGATAGCCCTTGCCGCACCCATACCTTGCCTGCCTGCCTCGCTGGTTTGCGTCTGCCAAGTATTATCTGCGGCTATTGCCATACGTTGGGCTTCATTGAAAGCTATACCCCAAGCAGAATGTTGTGCATTAGTCGCGATGATGAATATGTTTTCAAAGATTTCGGGTTGCAAGATATTCCATTCTAATACGTGTTGCCCGCCCATTGAGCCGCCGCAGGCCCATTGGATTCGTGTTAAGCCCAAATGCTCACGCAAGAGGTCAAACCCACGCACCATGTCGCGGTTGGTAAGCAAAGGAAAGGTGTGGTAATAGGGGTTTTGCGTGATAGGATTGATACTAAGGGCGTTGGTTGAGCCATAGCATGAGCCTAACATATTGGCACACACGATAAAGTGTGTATGAGGGTTGAATAGCTTGCCTACGCCCACCAGGCCACTCCACCAATCGGCAACATCAGTATTGGCAGTAAGTGCGTGGCAAATCCATACTACATTATCTCTGTTTGTGTTAAGTTTGCCTATAGTGGAGTATCCTATTTGTATGGCAGGCAAGGTTTTTCCTGATTCTAAATGAAAATGTTGGTCATAATGAAAGACTTTGAGGTCTTCGGCTGCGTAGGTATTGAGCATTTTTATTTCTGTAATATCTTTAGTTTTTGTCCTTTGTACAGGGTTGTCCCCTCCAATTTGTTCCAAAGCATCAAATCTTCCACGATTATTTTGTATTTCTTACTGATGCTATAAAGCGTTTCCCCGTTTGCGACTACGTGCATCACGACATCCTCTTCGGCTTTCGTAGTTGGTATTTTTGGGGTTGTATCTTCTGGGTTTTTGGCGGTTTCTGTGGTTTCGATGGGCGCGGTATAAAGCTCTACACTGAAGCGTTTGCCTGTGGCATTGAGGGCTTTGCAGGCGGCTTGCGAGAGTCGGATAACGATCTTCTCATTATCGGCTGTTTTGGGCATTGTGCCGATAATTTTCACTATTATTCCGCTACCATTAGCAGTGTTTTTCACCAATAAACGTGTGCCGACAGCGTATGAAGGGTGTACGCCTACCATTCTGTCGCTTTGGCTGGATGCGATCGCGCTGCCAAATCCTCGTTGCAAGAACTTTGTTTGTGCGTTGGCTTGCCATGCACAAAAAGCAATTAAAAATAAGCTAAATAGTCGTTTCATATCTTTGATAAGTTATGCAAATATAAGGTTATTTTTAGAAAGTGAGTCGTTTTTTATGGTACTCTGACAAATTTTTTGCTGAACCACATAGAAACATATACAACATAGCCCGAAACACTGTGTGCCATATCTTGCTATTTGGTTTATACCTTGCTCCACTAAAATTGTCGGAGTATCTTTTTTATTAGCTTTCTTGCAAAGTGTTTTTTAAGACCTCACACTCTCACCATTTTAGCCTTCATTTTTATCAGCTACGCCTGCTTGTTCGAAGGAAGCCATGTCGTTTAAGAAATTAACGGAGGCTTGTATGATGGGGTAGGCAAGGGCGCAGCCTGTGCCTTCGCCGAGGCGCATGTCGAGTTGCAAAATGGGTCTTGCGTTCAAGAAGTCCAACATTTTTTGGTGTCCTTGCTCGCCTGAAGTGTGTGTAAAAATGCAGTTGTCAAGCACCTTGCTGCCCAGCATCGCATGCGCCACCAAGAGCGCGGAAGTAACAATGAAGCCATCTATCATGATGACCATGTCGCGTTTGTAGGCTTCCACGATCCCACCCACGATAGCTGCTATTTCAAAACCACCAAAAGAAAGTAGTTTTTTGAGAGGCGATTCCTGAAGAGGGACAGGATTGTTTTGCCATGCTTGTTGTAGGATTTGCTTCTTGCGTTCTACGCCTGCCTCATCAAGTCCGGTTCCCTTGCCTACGCACTCGGCGAGTGGGATTTGCGTAAAAAGGTGCATCAAAAGCGCGGCAGAGGATGTGTTGGAGATGCCCATTTCGCCAAAGCCTACGACATTAGCCTCTTTTTCGTGTATTTCGTTTACCATACGCGCACCTATAGAGAGTGCTTGCGTGGCTTGCGCTTCGTTCATAGCAGGCTGTTCGAGAAAGTTTTGCGTGCCTTTGGCTATCTTTTCGTGGCGGATAGGCAAGTCGGCAGGAAAGTCGTAATGAACGCCAACATCTATTACCTGAAGCTGTAGGTTATGCTGTTTAGCAAAAACATTTATGGCTGCGCCCCCGCGTGCAAAGTTCAGCACCATTTGAGCAGTAACTTCTTGTGGGTAAGGGCTAACGCCTGTTTTAGCAATGCCGTGGTCGCTTGCAAAAAGCAAGATGGACGGGTTTTTCAGGCAAGGTGAAAGGGAGTTTTGGATAGTCCCTATTTGAAAAGCGAGCCTCTCAAGCACGCCGAGCGCACCGAGAGGCTTTGTTTTCGTATCAATTTTGTGTTGTAAGTCGGTTCCAAGCTTCAAGGAATTTTCCATTTTCGTGTGGTTCTTTAGGCGTTTCGGGTTTGGCTACATAACCGAAGAGCAGACGCTCCTTGATGGTTTTTGTTACGCCTTCTGGCACCATGCTTTCCCAACCTTCTTCGCCTGCTCTAATCAATTTGATGACATCGTCAGATAGTATATGCAAGATATTGCGGTCAAAGTTACGTATATTTTCGATTTTATCATTCGCAAGGAGGTAATTAAATAAATCCACCAAATGTTCGGGCAGTTCGAAGTTACGGCATGAGTAGAGTTCTTTGGGGTTATCTTTGTGGTTGGCGGGATAGATATAGAGTTTAATGTTACGGCTAAACAAATGGCTGAACGCTTGTAAAATCCCTCCTGAAAGTTCTGTATAGTATTTTTCATCAAAAATCATTTCCAATCCATAGACCCCTATCACGATGCCGATTTTCTCTTTTGTGAATTGGGCAAAGTAGGACACGAGGCGGTAATATTCTTGAAAGTTAGAAATCATTACGGTGCAGCCCAGCGAACTCAAAATATCGACTCGGTCTAAAAAGTCTTTATAGTCAATCTCTTTGTCTTTGTGTGCGCTTCGCAAGTCATTGATAGTAAGCTCGGTAAGAATTTCTATTTTTTCTTTTTTCACGTCGTCTTCTTGCGAAAACTGTTCGTATCCGCGTTTCATCATGTCAAGGTTTACATGTGTGAGTGGGCGAAATCTACCGCGCAATACGAGTGCATTTTTCTTGTATAACAAATCGGAAGGCTGAATGACATCTCCGTCGGGTCCGAAAATAGCGGCGTTAGTCAGTCCGTTTTTCACCAATTGGAGGCTAAGGATACGGTTGTCCAAATGTTCGAAATCGGGTCCGCTCACCTTGAACATGTCCACTTCTATATCCTCATTCGCCAGTCCGTCCATCAAAGACGTTATCATAGCTTCGGGTTCATCGCGCAAATAAAAAGCGGAATAGATAAGATTTGTACCCAGTACGCCGACAGCTTGTTGTTGGGCGAGCGTGTCGTGTTCGTGCATTTTTACGTGCAGAATGATGTCGCTTGGGGGCGTTTGTGGGGCGGTTTGGAAGCGTAGGCCCAGCCAGCCGTGTCCTTGGTTTGTTTTGGTAAAGTTAATGGTTGCGACTGTGGCGGCAAAAGCGAAGAAGCATCTTTCGAAGCCCATTTTGATGCCCAGTCGTTGTTCGAGCAGGCGGTATTCCTTGTCCAACATTTTCAATAAGCGCGACTGTACCACATAGCGTCCGCTTTCTTCTACGCCATAAATGGCGTTGCTAAAAGTCATGTCGTAAGCCGACATAGTTTTGGCTATAGTGTTAGAAGCGCCGCCTGCTTTGAAGAACATAGCGGCGGTTTCTTGCCCTGCGCCTATTTCGGCAAACGAGCCGTAGGTGTTGGGGTCCATATTGATTCTGCGCGCCTTTTCGCGTGTACTTAAGGTTTCCATGTTGATGTATGTTTGGTAGTAATATAAGTATCTTTCCAAATTTCAAACCAAACTATGTTGTTTTTTTGTATTAACCAAATTTTAATCGTTTTTTTTAATAATAATGAGCTTTAAGCCATTTGATGCTCTGATAATTTGGTACTCTGACAACTTTAGTGCGGTAAGCTTGTAACCATATCTGGTTCAGCACAAAATTTGTCAGAGCGCCTTATTGTTTGGTGTGAGTTTATACAATTTCCAATGCTTCTTCGATGGCTTGATAACATCTTTCTAGATCCGCGTTTGTGATACAATAGGGAGGCAAGATATACACGATGTTGCCTAAAGGGCGCAAAAGTATTTGTTTATTGATAAAAAACTGGTACAGTTTGTCGCGTATATTGTGAAAATAGGAAGACGTTTCGGTCGCTATTTCTACGGCTACGATAGTTCCCAAGTGGCGCACTTCTTTCACACGCGGATGGTTTGCTATACGCGCAGCGAAGGCTTCATGCGATGTGTTGATGCGTTGCAAATCTGCTTCAAACGCGGGGCTTTCTACCAAATCCAAACTCGCCAATGCCACACTGCAGGCAAGGGGATTGCCTGTATAAGAATGTCCATGGAAAAACGTTTTGTAGCGGTCATTAGATAAAAAAGCGTCATAAATATACGCCGCGCAAGTCGTAATGCCCAAAGGCATAAAACCGCCTGTAAGCCCTTTTGAGAAACACATTATCGTGGGTTTTTCTTGCAGGTAGTCGCAGGCAAACAGCTTGCCTAGGCGCCCAAAACCCGTCATCACCTCGTCGGCTATCGTAATAGTGCCGTATTCGTGGCATAGCTTTATGAGTGCGTCAAGGTGTGTAGGCAAGTACATCAACATACCGGCCGTACCTTGTACCAATGGTTCGAAAATAAATGCGGCAACATCTTCACTTTGCAACCTTGTTAGCAAATCCGCTTTCACGTGCTCAAAATTGGCGTGGGTAGGCAAGGGCAAAAACTCAACATCAAACAAATAAGGGCTAAACGGGGCAGAAAAGGCACTTCGCGCCCCCACCGACATCGCGCCAAAAGTATCGCCGTGGTAAGCGTTCTCAAACGCTATAACACGTCTGCGTGGCTTGTCTAAGTTGTAGCCGTATTGAAAAGCCATTTTTAGGGCGACTTCTACAGCTGTTGAGCCGTTGTCGCTATAAAAAACACGCGCTTGGTTGGCAGGAAGTTTAGCTAAAAGCCTTTCTGCCAATACCACTGCAGGCGTATGCGTGAAGCCTGCAAAAATGCTATGCTCAAGCGTATAAGCCTGTTGGCTCACGGCTTGTGCGAGGTGTGGGTGCGCATGCCCATGCAAATTTGTCCACCAAGACGCGATAGCATCTAAGTAGCCCTTGCCTGCCATATCATACAAATACGCGCCCTCGCCTCGTGCAACTGCTATAGGCAAATCGGCTAACTGCATTTGTGTATAAGGATGCCAGACTACCTGGGCATCACGGATAGCAATATCATTCATAATTTTGGCTTATTTTTGTGCAAAGTTATAACACAGAAAAGTATAAACTTGCCTGCATGCCGTATTTTTACAATCATTTGCACTATATTTGCACTATAAGCTAAATTTACACTTCATTAAAATCCAATTGCAATGCTTGGGGCTATAGCGGGCGACATCATCGGCTCAATTTACGAAGGCAGCAAAGCGCGAAATACCAATTTCAAACTATTCTCTACCTCTTCACACTTTACAGACGACACGGTGCTTACGCTCGCCACAGCCAACACGCTGTTGCATGCCACGCCGTATGCCGAAAATTACAAACTCTTTGGACGCAATTTTCCGAATAGAGGCTATGGCGGAAGGTTCAAGCAATGGCTTGCTTCAGACGACCTCGCCTCCTATCAAAGCTACGGCAATGGCTCGGCAATGCGTGTGAGTCCTGTCGGATTTGCATTTGACAAACTCTACGAAGTCTTGGCAGAAGCAAAAGAAAGTGCCTCGGCTACCCACGACCACCCTGAAGGAATCAAAGGCGCGGAAGCCATCGCAAGTGCCATATTCCTCGCTCGACAAGGCAAAGATAAAGAGGAAATACGTACCTACATCACAGATACCTTCGGCTATGATTTGCAACGCACCATCGCCCAAATTCGCCCGACTTATACTTTTGATGCGTCTTGTCAAGGGACTGTGCCAGAGGCGATCATCGCCTTTCTTGACTCCCACAACTTTGAAAGCTGTTTGAGGCTCGCTATTTCTATCGGGGGCGATACAGACACGATAGCAGCTATGGCAGGCGGAATAGCCCAAGCCTATTATGGCAAAATACCTTATGACATTGTCTATTTTGTACAATATAAATTGGGAAAAGCCTTGTGGGAATTGGTCGAGGAGTTTAATGAAACATACAACATCAAGGTAGAAAGTTAATTTGGTGATCCGACAATTCTGGTGGAGCAGGGTATAAACCACCTAGAAAGATATGGCACACAGTGTTTCGGGCTATGTCCGCTATGTTTCTATGTGGTTCAACACAAAATTTGTGGTGCTCCGACAATTTTAGTGGGGCAATGTATAAACCACCTAGAAAGATATGGCACACAGTGTTTCGGGCTATGTCCGCTATGTTTCTATGTGGTTCAACACAAAATTTGTCAGAGTACCAAATTTGTCAGAGTACCATTAATTTTTAGCAAAACTAAAACTACTTATTTTAACAAAACATGCAGTTTCCAAAAATCATATTCAAGTTTTTATTGTTATTCGTCTGCACCTTGCCTGCCCATGCTCAAGACAGCCTCTGGGTGCTGGCAGGCAGGCAATCCTCAGCCATAGATATGTTACAAACGGACACGCAAGGGTACTGGTATGTAGCTGGCAATTTTCAAAACTACCTCAAAATAGGCAATACTTTTATAGAGGAGGACAAAGGCAGGTATTTTGTTGTAAAATACGAACCCTCTACCGCCAAACCGATTTGGATTAAGCAATTCGCACAACCTATCAAAAAAATGGTCGTTTCGGCAAATGGAGTCTATATAGCAGGCAATTTCAAACAAAGCCTTGCCCTCGATGCTGTAGAACTGACCGCGTATGGCGAATACTCAAGCTATCTGGCTAAAATAAACATTGCCACAGGTGATTTTGATTGGATAAAAACACTCAAAGCCGACAAAGATGCCCTAATAGGCGGACTTGCTACTGACTACGAAGGCAATATCTGCTTAACAGGCAATTTCGTAGGTGTTCTGAGAATTGGAGAGCGGGCATTGCGCCCTATTAAGTTCAAAAATATTTATTTAGCCAAATTTGATGCAAGCGGCAATTTACTTTGGGTTACACAAGGGACAGCAGGCAGGGACGAAATAACGGGCATCTCTGTCTGGAGCATCACAACTGACTCCAAAGGAAATGTTATCTTGACAGGCACACTTTGTGGAACTGGTTTTTTAGGTACAATGCCCCTCACAAGCGGAGAAGAAAAATACGCAGGCGAGGGAACTGCATATACTACCGACATCTTTTTAGCCAAATTCGCTCCTAATGGAGAAGCAATTTGGGCAAAGTCCATTGCCAATCAAGCCGAAGTACAATCTCTTACAACTGATACCCTGGGCAGTGTTTACCTTGCCGGCAATTTTCGTGGGAGCGAAAGCGATAAACACCAAAAAGGACACGCCATGTTTGATGATTTCAAAAGCCTCAAAATCACCAAAAAAATTGATAGGCAATCCATTGAAACTTGTTTTATAGCCAAATACTCTTCACTCGGCAATTTGATATGGGTGAAAGGGGCAGAAAGTTCAGGCGAGAGCAGAGGGACACGCTTGGTCTGGGATATACGACGCAACTGCTTGTATGTAGCCGGTTTTTATTATCGAGACATAAAGTTCGGCTCGTTCGAATTGGCTACTACTGAAAAAGAAGCAGAGCTTTTTATTGTAACTTTCGCACCCAATGGTACGCCAAAAGAGTTGTATGGTACGCAAAGCCCTCACGACAAAATAATGAAAGATATGCACCTCACACCTTTTGGGGACTTGTATGGCGTGGGTTTATTCAAAACAAATTTTAATATAAACAAAATAGAACTCGCTACCGAAAACCCCAATGTCTGTGGCTTTTTGGTGAAGTTGAATAAATAAAAAAGGCCCGCACAAACGAATGCGAACCTTCTTGTATTGTTAGAAAACAAAAGGCTATTTGCTTTTGCTTCTGCGTTTTTTGCTCGCTACTGCAACATTTTTGCTAGATACAGTAGTGTTGCCTTGTGTAGAAGCTACTGCTTTATCAGCGGCTGTGCTGACAGACGCGCTCTCTTTTTTCTTATCGCAGCCAGCAGACGTGCTGCAATTTTTTGAACATTGTGCTTGAGCAGCGAAGCCCATTGCGCTAAACGCAAGCACGAAAAGAAGTTTTTTCATAATCGTTGAGGGGTTTAAGTAAATCGAATATTCAAAGTTAAATAATTCAAACGAAAGAAAAGAATTTCCCAAGACTTTTAGCATATTTTTAACTTTTCAAAGCTATTTTAATCTAAAACATGCGCCGCATCATGAAGTCAGAAGACCTCACCCTTGCCTGCCCCATTTTCAGACGTTGTTTTTTAGAAATATAACAAAGCCATGTGTATTGCTCTTATCGACACACATGGCTTTTGTTATCTTAAAATTCTTGATACGCTGACAAATTTTGCGGAGGCATGTATTATAGGGTTTAAAACCCTGTTTGTCACTGTTTTGAATTGAGGCAATTATTTTTTTACAGTTGCTTTCAATTCGTTCATTTCTTTGCGCACTGCCGCTAACACTACAAGGTCGCGATTAACTTTTTTTTGTGACATGATAGCCGCTTGTTTGCCTTTTAGTTCGTGCAATTGCGCCTCTAATACTTTCTTATCCATGGTGATGAAAGGGGGTTATATTGATTGAAATGGGGTATTGCTACTTGCCTGCCTGCTTCTTTTGGAGAAGGCACTGTAACAAGAGTGCAAAACTATGAAAACTAATTGAAAATCTGCAATTATCATGCATTTTTATTTGTTACACTTCTTCAAAAAGTGTTTTTTTAAGACCTTATGCGCTGTCCCCACTCTATTTTGAAGACGTGTTGCTAAAGCGACAGATAGCTTCAGCGAAGTTTTTTTCACCTCGCCGAAGCTTGAAAAAACATAGTTTCTTAAAAATTATGGTGCTCCGACAATTTTAGTGGCGCAAAGTATAAACCACCTAGAAAGATATGGCACACAGCGTTTCGGGCTATGTTCTCTATGTTTCTATGTGGTTCAACACAAAATTTGTCAGAGTACCATAAATTTCAATAAATACGAATTTTCAAACCTGTGCTGGGAAATAACAGCAACAACCACATGCAAAAGCTGTCTGTTGTTGATGTCGAAAAGTGCAGAGCGGAATGTGTGCAGCATAAAAAGCTTGCCTGCACTTTTCTAAATATCAGCAACAACAGAAAACCTATTATTTATTCCCAAAATGAGAGTTTCCCCTTGCCTATAGATTGTTTGAAAATACTTTTCATCGCTTGGCATTTTTTATCTCAAACCTTTCTACTTTTAGTAAATTGACCTTTAAAACACTGATTTTGTGTGTTTTAGCACTGCTTTCCCTTGTAGATGCAATGAAAGTATAAACTAAAAAAATCAATTTAAAAATTTACGGTTCACTTTTTGTATAAAATACTGTAATTAACCTAACAATATTTTATGAAAATTTTTCTAAAATGCACGCTTGCTTTTTTAATCATACTCACAAGCGTGTTGAATGTGAAAGCCCAAACCAATATATCAGGCGTAGTTAATGGATATGCACCCGTTACAGCCATCAATGGCGCAAAAATAATCCTTACTATAGGTACAACTGTAGGAACAGGAAGCTTCACGGCAGGTAATAAAATACTGGTCATGCAAATGAAAGGTGCTACTATAGATGCTTCAGAAGGAAATACATACGGTCAAATCCTTAACCAAAACGATGCAGGCAACTTTGAATGGGCGAATATAGCCAGTATCAGTGGTTCAAATATTACACTTACAAATGCACTCACCCAAAACTATACCGTCAGTGGATTGGTACAAATCGTGAGGGTCCCGCTTTACAGTACGGGTGCCACAGTTTTGCCTGCTAACTTGACAGGCTTGGCTTGGAATGGCAGTGCAGGCGGCATCTTGGCTATTGAAGTCGTTGGTACTTTAAGATTGAATGGCAATATAACTATGAATGGCATGGGTTCTCGCGGAGGTGCCTTTTCCACGCCATCAGGGAATTGTAGCATCACCACTTATAGAACAACAAGCACTCAACTTGGCTATAAAGGAGAAGGCATAGCCATTGAACCCAATAACAACCTAAACGGGCGCGGTGCGCTTGCCAATGGTGGCGGCGGCGGCAATGGACACAATGCAGGCGGAGGCGGCGGAAGCAACGCGGGACAAGGAGGCGTGGGTGGGCGCGAATGGGCAGGTCCTTTGATTGGAGGCTGGTGTGGTGTGCAAGACGGCACTTGCAACAACAACAACAATACCGTGGGAGGCGTGGGAGGCTATATAGTTACTCCTAGCAATAAGCAAAAATACTTCATGGGTGGTGGCGGAGGCGGCGGTCAGCAAGATAATAATGTAAGCAGTAGTGGAGGAAATGGAGGTGGTATCATCTTTATTTTGGGCAATACCATTGATGCCAATGGCGCAAACAGAGTCATTTCAGCTAATGGCAGTGCCGCCCTAAATGCTTCTCATGACGGCGCAGGTGGAGGCGGTTCAGGTGGAACTGTTGGTATAAAAGCCACGAATTTTTTAAGTAATATCAGCGTACAAGCCACAGGAGGCAATGGAGGCAATACAACAAGCTGTCATGGTCCGGGAGGAGGAGGAGGAGGAGGTTATATTCAATTCACAGCAAATATGGTTGGTTTTGCAAACGTAACTACCAGTGCTATTGCAGGTGCCAATGGCACACAACCCGCAGGTGCTACTTGCGGTTCTCCATCTGTGGCAGTGGGCAATAATTTTTGTGGAACAGTCAGCGCATTCAGTGCGGGTACAGTAGTAAACCAAACCCCCTTGCCTATAAGCCTTGTAACTTTTACAGGCGCATACAAAGACAATCAAAACCAACTTTGGTGGCAAACTGCACAAGAAATTAACAACGCATATTTTGTGATAGAACACAGCAAAAACAACCTCACATTCGCCACCTTAGGCAAGGTAGAAGGTAACGGAAATAGCACAGGTTTGCAAGAATATCATTTTACTCATGAAAACCCAGCACAAGGATTGAACTATTATCGCCTAAAACAAGTGGATTGGAATGGCACTTTTAGCTATTCACCCATTGTAGCAATTTACACTGAATTTGATACAAAGCTAACAGTATTTCCGAATCCTTCTGATATCGGAAAAATTAATCTGAAATTAACAGGAAACCCTCTCGATGCCAAAGGTCATTGGCTTATCCAGGATATGCAAGGGAGAGAACTAACCAAAGCACAAACATTTGAAGGCTTAGAGCAAGAAATCAGCACCGAGGCATTGCCAAAAGGCGTTTACATACTCATCGTACATACCACAGCAAGCATTTGGCAAAAGAAGATAGTACTAACCAAATAGTTGATACGAGCGATACCTCTCAGCTTCGGCGAAGTTTCAAACTTCGCCGAAGCCTTGCCTTATAGGGTTATAAACCGATGTACAGACGACCAGAAAGTGAAAGATGGTTGGCGCATGTCTTTAGTTTCTGAAAATATGGCATCGTACCTGTTCAGGCGCAATACACTGCCGTTAGCAAAAGTTATTTTGGCTTGAAAGAGCTGGTTTTTTTGCACTTCAAATAAATGCGTTGGCTTCCAATCCGTTTCTTGCGAAGCAATAGCGTATGTAGTTGTTTTACCATCAGGCGTGTGCGCATAGTTTGTTTTTTCACCAAGACAGGCTACAGGCGATATTTGGTAATCCAAAGGCGACCAGACATCTTTTTGCCATATTGTTTGTAGTTGTTGGCTATCAGTAGGCAAGTGCCATTCAAATTCATAGCCGCCTTCTTTCAGTTCTTGCGTTTCTTCTTGCCGGCTTTTTCGGGCTTGTTTTACGCCATAGTAGGCAAGGCATATTGTTTGGGGCGTTTCGGCAAACTGTGTTGCAAAGTGTTGTCGGATAGTGAATGGCAGGCGCGTATCTTGGGCGAGTTTGTAGCCCTCGTTGCGTTTTTCTTGTATCAATAACTGCCCTTGCCTGATAGCCTCGCGGTTGGTTCGGTACGTGGTCGTTTGAATTTGTCCGTCTGTACCTTGCCTGCCTGTGGTGATGTGGACGTTGGTTTGTGCCGCTTTTATTTCCCAAAACGCTTCTTGCGCTGCAAATTCCCAATAACTCTCAATGGTTTGTGTAGTGTCGGGCGCGGGTTTATAAACGCGATACGCGCCTGCACTGTTGGTTTGCCACGCTTCTTGTTTCGATAAGATTTCCACCCTTGCTGAAACTTCGCTTTGTGTGGCTTGGTAGTCTTGCTCACGAAGCAAGGTCTTCACGTCGAGTGTAGTTGTTTGTCCATTTTTGAACATCAATTCTTCTGCGGCTTGTAGCACAGCGAGGTCGGTAAGTGTTTTCATTGTGTCAAAAAATAAGCGTGGTATTATTTATTGGGTTGGGGCGTAGTGCGCAGGTAAGGTTTGATGATGGTATGTCCTTTTGGAAATTTTGCAGGAATATCAGCGGTTGGCACTGCCAAAGTGATGATAACGTCTTCTCCATCTTTCCAATTCGCAGGAGTGGCGACTTGATATTTAGCCGAGAGTTGCAAGGCATCAATGACGCGCAATATTTCATCAAAGTTGCGTCCGATCGCGGCAGGGTACGTGAAAGTAAGTTTCACTTTCTTATCGGGTCCGATAATAAACACAGAGCGAACCGTTAAGTTGTCTATCGCGTTTGGGTGAATCATGTCGTACAAATTAGCCACACTGTGGTCATGGTCTGCAATGAGAGGGTAATCCACTATGGTAGATTGGGTTTCGTTGATGTCTTTTATCCATTCATTATGCGAGCCGATAGGATCTACGCTGATAGCTAAAGTTTTCACGCCGCGTGCTTCAAACTCGCCTCTGTATTTGGCTACTGTGCCGAGTTCGGTTGTGCAAACAGGCGTGAAGTCGGCAGGGTGGGAAAAAAAAACGCACCAGGAGTCGCCTAACCATTCGTGAAAATTGATTTCGCCTTGCGTGCTTTGCGCGGTGAAATTCGGTGCGATGTCGCCAAGTCTTAAAGCCATACAGTTTTTTAGAAAAAGGGTTGTTTATGCGCAAATATACGCATCAATGTTAAAAAAAACAAGCCTTTTCTAAAATAACGGTAGAAAAATGAAAAAACTAAAAAAAATACAGTTGCAAAAAACAAATTTTTCGGTGCTTTGACAAATTTTGTGGAGGTAATCTCATTTGACTCATAAAAGCCCTCTCTTTGGGTCTGAAAGCCCTCTCGCTTTTGGTTTCAATACAGTTTCGTTTTTTGTAAAGTCCAAAAAAAATATAAAACTGGCACACAAAAACTGCTTCTACAAATTGTAGAAGCAGTTTTTGGTTTAACACTTATTTATTTTTCAATGTTTTGAAAAATTTGTGACTCCGATTGGATTCGAACCAATGGCCTACTGCTTAGCGTACCTACTACAGTTTTCACTGCCTTGCCTGCAGGCAAGTTTGGGGTCTGGACTATATCTTCACCGTTTCAGGTGTAGTGCGTGTAGTCTCTACGGAACTTCCTTATAATCTTCTGCAAAATGAATATTTTGAATTGATTATTTTTTGGTGCTTTTACCCTCAAATTGACAGCTGTTTCATTGGTAAATTGATGATGGTCGAAATAATAACAGGTGTTATTATTAGTACAATAGACACAATGTATATGTCTATTTCATCAACGTTTGCTTTGTTTGTATGAACGCCTTTCGAATCCGAATGACTGTGTTCAAAACGAACTGTAACAAAACCATTTTTTATGCTCCTTGTTTTCACTTGTACTCTTTTAAAAAAAGCATCTTTGTAGACGACTAAATCAAAAGGAGCGTGTTTAGACATTGGGAAGCATAACAAGTAACCTTTTTCACATAAATCAGCTTGAGCTTTCAAAACACCTAGATCTCTTTTATTTTTTGTATGATGTATATTCATTTCAAAAAACAAAAAAGATAAGAAATTTCCTCGGTATTACCATATTTATAAGCAAATGAAGGCTTCACCGATATAGCACTATTCACTTTACACATTGCTTTTTCTGCGTAAAGGCTCCTATTTTTAATATATTTGCTTAAAGGCAGTTGCTCTATCCAGCTGAGCTACGGAATCATGGAATTGTATAAAATTTTGTCGGGATAGCAAGATTCGAACTTGCGACCTCCTGGTCCCAAACCAGGCGCGATGACCGGACTACGCTATATCCCGTTAGTCATTATGTGTGCAAAGGTAGGGGGAAGTTTTGACACTTCCAAATTTTTTTGAAAATATTTGAAAATATTTTTTGTTTTCAGCTATTATTGTTCTTTGATACAGATGTTGTTAGAACAAAATAAGCAGTTAATTTGTTGATATTAAGGCTTTTAATTATGGAATATTGATGTTCACTATTTGTCAAATTATTTCACAACTTCATAGACTTCTCCAAACGTGGTTTGATAAATAGCCTTAAATTTTTCATTTGGTATGGTGCCTGCCGCATCTTGTGAGAGTGCAGGCTTAATCCTATCTACAAAATAAGTCTTCACCATGCCAATGTTCTTTGCTTCTATTTCACCGCGTAAAGTGCAGTCAAAAAAATCTTTCACGTATTCATACGTTGTATTCGAGATATTGACCTTGCCTACCTCGCCTCCGCTTTCCATACGCGATGCCGTATTCACTGCACCGCCCCAGACATCATACGCGAACTTTACCTTGCCTATCACGCCTGCAACCAGCTCACCTGTATGAATACCGAGCCTTACTTGCCAAAAATCATTGTTTCGTTTCTTGTACTCTTCGCCCATCCAATGTTGGATTTTGAGCGCAGTTAAACAAATATCTACAGGGTGTGTATTATTCGCTTCAGGACAACCTGCGACTGCCATATAACAATCGCCAATGGTTTTGATGCGTTCCAATTTATGCTCTATTGCATAATTGTCCATTTGTGTAAATGTTTCGTTCAACTCATGCAACAGTTCTTGTGGTGTTACTTGCGTGGCGCGTCTTGAGAATCCTTTCACATCAGCAAATAAAATAGAAGCGTTTGGAAAAAACTTCACAGTGGTTGTGCCTGTTTCTTTGAGTTCTTGCACCACTTCTTTTGGAAGAATATTGAGCAATAATTTTTCAGAGGTTGCTTTTTCAGCTTCTATAATTTTGTTTTTGGCTTTTTGTTCTTGTGCGTTGCGGTACATTAAAAAAGCTACGATACCTGCAAAAACAATCATCAAAACCGCGCCTATTTGTGTATAAAGCGTGATTCTTGCCTGCAAGTCAAGGTTTTCTTTGATAGCTCTGATAGCCTTGATATTGATGGCTAATTTGTAACGGGTGTCATTGATTTCGTTTTGTATATCGGCATTTCGGGCGAGTATTTTGGTAGAATCATTATCTACCAAAGCCATCACCTGTTCAGCATTCTTGCCCAAAGCGAGTGCTTGCAAGTATTGTTTGTTCTCCTTGTGCCACCACGCCATATAATTCAGTAGCCGCGCGAAACGCAAAGGCGTTTTTTCATAATATGGCTTAAGCACTTTGTACAACTTGTTTGCATTGGGGTTTATATACTGTTCGCGCATGTCCACTTCCAAATTAGCGACCATAGTCCATTGCGCATTTTCTATATTCGTAAGTAGTTCAATGGCAATATTTTGGAGTGGGTTTTGCGAGATATAGATGGTTTTGAGGCTTTTGGATTGCTCAAGCGAAGCAGGCAAGTTTTGTAATTGATTGCGTTCTACGAATAACTCTTTTAAGTTGGGTAGTTTGCCCAAACTTTGAGGGAGTGTGGTCAGCAGGTTTTTATTCACCGATAAGCTGCGGAGTTGCGTGAGTTCTCCTATGGAGGCAGGCAAGGTCTTGAGCTGGTTTTGTGAAAGCTCGATGGTTTCCAACAACATGAGTTTGCCTATCGAGTCGGGCAGTTGCGTAAGTTGGTTTTGCGAAGCTATGAGGCGCTTTAAGCTTATCAGGTTGGTTATGTTTTCAGGCAAGGTTTTCAGTTGATTGCCTGCGATGTGCAGCTCTTCCAAACTTATCAGGTTGCCGAGTGCGGTAGGCAAGGTCTTCAACCTGTTTTCGGCTATGTTCAAGTCCGCCAATTGGATAAGCCCTTGTATGTTTTCGGGCAGACCTTGAAGCAGGTTGTTGCTTAAGTTAAGGATTTGTAGTTGTGCAAGCTCGCCTACAGCTATTGGCAAGGTCTTGATGCGATTGCTGGCTATATTCAGAACGCGAAGCGATTGCAGGGCATCTATAGCGTCAGGTATTGCAGGTATTTCATTACTTGAGAGGCTAAGTTCTTGTAAATGAAGCAATTTAGTTATAAAGGCGGGGAATTTCTTGAGTTGGTTTTGATGCAAATAAAGTTCTTCTAATCGGCTCAGGCTACCCAATTCGTCAGACAAAAGTGTTAATTTATTCTCATACAAAACCAGTATTTTCAATCTCTTGAGTTGTTTCAGGCTGGCAGGCAAGGCGGTGAGTTTGTTGGTCGCGATGCTCAAATGCTCCAAATATTGCAACTTGCCTACCGTTTCAGGCAAGGTTTCCAATTGATTGCCACTCAAAAATAATTGTTGGAGATATGCGAAATTACCAATAAAGTCAGGCAGCCTTTTAATTTGGTTGGTGTTTTTTTGGTAATAACCTGCCTCATTGGTGTAACTCCCCAAATATAATATTTGAAGATTTTTAAATTTGCTGATTTCTGCCGGCACTTCGCTAAGATTTGCCTGACTCAAATTGAGCTTATAAACCTTGTTTGGATTGGCCAAAGCTTGTTCTATGTCTGCGAATGTGGGTTGTTCTGCCAAAGAGCTACTGTCTAAAGGCATTTGCCCAAAAACAGCATTGGCTATGAAATAGAAAGACAATAAAATTAGTACACGCATACAGTAGTCGAAATCAATGCAAATATAGCGTTTTTTTTTCATAAACAAAGTTTTATTAAACTAATTTTGGTGCTCCGACAATTTTAGTGGAGTAAGCTTTGAACCAGATATGGAGGTATGGAATATAGCCTGAAACTCTATGTTTTCTGTGTTCATATCTGGTTTAACACAAAATTTGTCAGCTCACCCTAATTTTTGGGTGTTCCCTGATTATTCGAAATATATTTTTATTTAATGTATGGATATGTCCACTCCATATCGTTATTACACAGAAATTAAAGAACAAATAAAGACACAACAAAATAAAAACGCAACAATATGCATGTTTTTTTGAAAAACTAACGAAATTTGCACGCATTTAAATTACTTTAATAGCTATAATGTTACTAGACTTCGAACAACCTATTGCCGACCTTGAAAAGAGATTAGCAGAAATGAAACGTGATTTTGCTAATAATACGCAAGATACAGACATAAAAGAAGGTATCCAATTGATTGAAAAGAGCCTTCACACCCTCAAAAAGAACACCTATGAAAATCTTACACGTTGGCAGCGTGTGCAACTATCGCGCCATGCTGACCGCCCTTATACATTGGATTACATACACGCCATTTGTGATGAGTTCGTAGAACTGCATGGAGACCGCAATGTAGGCGATGACAAAGCTATGGTAGGCGGTTTTGGTATGGTGGGCGGCAAGTCTATCATGTTCATAGGGCAACAAAAAGGACGCAATACCAAACAACGTCAGCTCCGCAACTTCGGCATGGCAAACCCAGAAGGCTACAGGAAAGCGCACCGCTTAATGAAAATGGCGGAGAAATTCAATCGCCCTATTGTTACATTGATTGATACACCGGGCGCGTTCCCTGGTATTGAAGCCGAAGAGCGCGGACAAGCAGAAGCCATAGCCCGCAATATTCGCGATATGTTTATGCTCAAAGTGCCTGTTATTTGTATCATTATAGGCGAGGGCGCATCAGGCGGCGCATTGGGAATAGCTATAGGTGATAGGGTATTGATGTTGGAAAACACGTGGTACTCGGTGATTTCGCCTGAGTCTTGCTCCTCTATTCTTTGGCGTAGTTGGGAATACAAGGAACAAGCCGCCGAAGCACTGAAACTTACTGCCAAAGACATGTCACAGTTCAAACTTGTAGATGGTATTTTGCCTGAGCCGCTTGGAGGCGCGCATACCAACCCTGCACAGACATTCCAAACGGTGAAAGACGCTATCCTTGCTACCATCAAAGAACTCGAAGCCCTCACAATAGAAGAACGAATTTCACAACGTATAGACAAATTTACGGCTATGGGTGTGTATAACGACTAATCTTTGGTACGCTGACAAATTTTGTGTTGAACCACATAGAAACATAGCGAACATAGCCCGAAACACTGTGTGCCATATCTTTCTATGTGGTTTATACCTTGCGCCACTAAAATTGTCGGAGCACCAAAAATCTTCTTCGACTGTCTAAAAGAGAGTTACAACATAACTTGCGGGCGCAATATAGTTTTGCCCCCTTTTAGGAGCGTTGTAGTCGGTTTTCTTATAAACTTGCAAATTTTCAATGCAGGCAAGGATTTTTACACATGTTGCCAATCCCAATAAACTGCCACAACGCCTTATTTACGCATAAACCGCCTCTAAATGCCTTTTACAAGGTGGGGACAAAACTAGATTGCACCTTAACCTCTTGACTTTCAAAATATAACACGCCCAATTTAATAAATTTCAATAAATACGAATTTTCAAATCTGTGCTGGGAAATGACAGATAAAAAAACGAAAGACTGTAACAGTCTTTCGTTTTTTTTACCATTTGGTCAAAATATGGTCTGCAATTCCATATTCAAGCGATTCTTTCGCGTCCATCCAATAGTCGCGGTCAAAGTCTTTCATAATTTTATCAAAAGACTGTCCACAATTATCGGCAAGGATACGCGCGCCCATTTCACGGGTTTTGACGATTTGCTTGGTTGTGATTTCTATGTCAGTAGCACGCCCTTGCATATAACCGCCAATACTGGGTTGGTGAATCATCACTTCGCCACTTGGGAATATGAAACGCCTGCCTTTCTTGCCTCCCGATAAGAGAATAGAACCCATAGAGGCCGCCAAACCCATACATACTGTAGAAATAGGCGAGCTAATCATTTGCATGGTATCATACAAAACCATACCGGCTGTAACCGAACCGCCAGGGCTATTGATATAGAGCGTTATTTCTTCACCAGGTTTTAGGCTTTCTAAGTAAAGGATACGGTTCACGACTTCCTTAACTGAATTGTCCATCACAACTCCCCAAAGAAATACTTTGCGTTGGTCAAGGAATTTTTGCCCAAACATGCGCCCTTCAGTGAGGTTGTCAATAATGTTTGTGAGAGGTTTGCCTTCGTTGTCGTCGTCTTCCTCTTCGTCTGAAAAATAAAAGGGGTTCATGATTTATTTATTTATTTATTTATTTATTTATTTATTTATTTATTTATTTTATTAAGCTGACAAGCAAAAACATCACACTTTCACACCCAAAAGCAAAATATCATCTCGTTGTTCTGTGCCGAGCATGTGGGTTTCTAACAATGCTGATATTTTTTGGTGTTGTGTGTCAAGTGAATGTGTATAATTTGCTAATAATATTTGTAGGATGGGTTCGTCTTGCAAGCGTTTCCTTGCCACGTTATTTTGGTCTGCCAATCCATCCGAACTCATATAAAAAACGCTGTCGGTAGGCAAGGTAATCGTATTTTCTTCAAAGTGTACAGTTTCATTTTGAATACCGCCTATGGATTTCCTTGTTCCTGCTATTTTGTTCATTATGTCAGGCTTGTTAGCGTTTACATAATAAAAAGGTCGTTTTGCACCTGCGAACTTCAACACTATTTCTGCTGTTTTGTCTTCGTTTTCTTCTATAACTGCTATGCCCAAATCCATACCGCTTTGGTTTTCTATCTCCTCTTGTTTTAGAGCAACCCTCACCAAATCATGCAAATTGCGTAATATTTGTGCTGGTGCTGTGATATCTTGTTGCAAAACTATTCTTTCTAATAAATTGATAGCGACTAAACTCATAAATGCGCCAGGCACGCCATGCCCTGTACAATCAGCTGCTACCACTATTACTTTATTTTCTACTTTCTCAATCCAATAGAAATCTCCTGAAACAATATCTCTTGGCATATACAATACGAAATACTCGCGCAATATTTTATGCAATCTATTGTCGAATGGCAATAAGGCTTTTTGAATAGCAAGTGCTGTCGTAATACTTTGTTTGATTTGTATGTTTTGGTTACTAAGGTTCTGATTTTGTGCTTCTATAAAATTGCGTTGCGATATTATCTCTTCTTGTGTTTGTGTCAATTCCTCATTCATTACTTGCAATTCTTCTTGCTGCAGTTCTATCGCACTTTTTTGTTGCGATATGATAACAAATGCTTTAGATTTAATTCGGAAAGCCCTCAATGCGAAAAAGACTGTTCCTAAGGCTAATAAAACACCTGCTATCAATAAATATCTTATCCATACTTCTATTTTGCGTTGCTTTTCTTGGCTTAGACGTTCTAGTTTGCGTTGTTTTTCTTGGTTTTCTTGTTGGAGTTTGCTTTGTTGTTCGTTGTATTCAAACTCGCGTTGAAGAGCTATTTTATAATTGGTTTGATTAATAATAGAGTCATTCATTACCTTATAATCCTTAAAAAAAAGATAGGCTTTTTCGTATTGTTGTAGTTTATCATACAACTTATAGGAGTATTCTAGAGCCAAAAGATGTTCTTCGGGGAACTTCAATTTTCGCGCTATTGGCGTAGCTTTTTCTAATATCTTTTGCGCTTCGAGTGTATTGTTTTCTTGCAAATAAATAGCCCCTGTTACAATATTAGCGCGCGCAAATATACGCATGTTACCTGTTTTTTCTGACATTATTGCTGCAGTTTTGGCATTCTGCAATGCGTCTTCATATTGTTCGAGCTTCATCAACACTTCTGCCATGTTGCAATGATAAGTTGATATTTCAGTACTGATATTATTTTTATTAACAGTATCAATTGCTTTTTCAAAATACGCTAAGGCGCTTTTATATTGATTGGTTTCAAGTTGTATGCGTCCTAAATTATTCAAGCTGCGCGATATCTCCGCAAAGTTTTTAATTTTCTCATTAAGTACGAGGCTTTTTTTCAAAAAGTCTTCTGCTTTTTTATAATTTTTTTGATAGTAATAAATAATAGCTATGTTATTATATACTTTCGCTGTGCCTGCTTCATTGTTTATTTTTCCAAAAGTTTCTAATGCGTTAAAATAGTTTTCCAGTGATTCATGGTATTTCCCTTTGAGCGAAAACCAAATTCCTTCTATGTATTTTGCGGTCGCTATTCCTTTGATAAAGTTTATTTTGGTCGATAACGCATACATTTCTTTCGCGATACCCAATGAGCTATCTGTTTTGGCAAACCTTATTTCATACGCTAAATCCAGTGAGGCTTGTATGCGCACAGTATCAGGCAAGTTTTTCTTTGCCAGTATCCGGCTCAAACTATCCAAAGTTCGGGTTTGGGCTATTGAATTTTGCAACAAAAAAGCAGTAGCTAAAAATAAAATGATAGCTCGAAAATACATAATAATATTGGGTTTAGGCACTGAATTTTAGATGTTAGATTTATACAATCTTTTTTCATATAAACCTAACATCTGGCACTCATTCTATTCTCTTACCAGCACCTCATCTATCAGTCCGTAGGCAAGGGCTTCATCAGCCTTCATCCAAAAATCTCGGTCTGCATCTCTTTCGATTTCCTCAAACGACTTACCTGTATGTTTAGCAAGTACATCGTACAGTTCTTTGCGAAGCGTAAGAATTTGTCTGGCGTTTATTTCAATATCTGATGTTTGCCCGCCAACACCGCCTGTGGGTTGGTGAATCATAATGCGGGAGTGTTGCAAAGCGGAACGTTTGCCTTTCACACCGCCTGACAAAAGCACTGCGCCCATGGATGCCGCCAAGCCTGTACAGATAGTAACAATATCAGGGCGAATGTATTGCATGGTATCGTAAATGCCTAAGCCTGCATAAACAGAGCCGCCAGGGCAGTTTACATACAACAAAATATCCTTGCGCGAGTCAGCAGATTCGAGGAAGAGCAACTGCGCAATGATGACATTCGCAAATTCGTCCCCTATAGGCAAGCCCATGAAGATAATCCTGTCCATCATCAAGCGTGAGAATACATCTACTTCTGCGAAGCGCATTTGGCGTTCCTCGATCACAGAGCGCGTCATGTTTTCTACGCTATGCACATAACGGTCTATGTTTGAGCCACTTATCCCTTGATGCTTTACAGCAAAATTGCGGAACTCTTGAGTATTCAAAAATTTTGCATCTTCTACAAGCGCAGGTTGTTGAAGTTGATACTTGTTAAAACTTTGTAGGTTCATGTTGAGTTGATTGTGAACAGTGAAAATCTAATCTACAATAATCGTGAAAAAAATGTAATTTATCATAAAAGGTGAGCATTGCGTCATAATGACAAATTAAATGGCAATTTGGCAGAGGGGCAGGCAAGGGACTTGCCTATTTGTCCCCTGTGTCCACCGCATTCTCCTCTTCACAATGTTTATGAATAAGCGGCGTCGCCATACCATGCCCAAGCTTTTGTGCCTCTTGCCAATCTTTGCAGGCTTCTTTCTTTTTATTGACTTGCAGGTAAGCTCTCCCACGCCAATATAAAGACTCCGCATCTTGCGCCTTCAGCTCGATAGCCGTTGTGAAATTCTCAATACACGCCGCATATTCTTCCAAGCCAAAATAGGCTATACCCAAATTAAAATAAGCATTTTGATACGCAGGATTGATACGCAAAGCCTCTCTGCTATCCGCAATAGCGGCATTGTAGTGCCTGAGTTCATAATGTATTTGTCCTCTGTGATAGTACGCTTCTATATGGTTAGCGTCTTCTGCAATTACTTTATTATAACATTTTAGGGCTTTTTTGTAATTCCCTTTTTGGGCATAGGCATGCCCTTGCTCCATGAATACTGCCGCAAGCTGCGCATGCACCACCGAGAAGTTCAAAAAACCTATCCAAAAAAAGACTACCAACTTTTTCATGCTTCTGTATCTTTCAAATACCGTTCTTTTATAACGGCAATATGATGGTTTTCATGCCCTGCAATGATAAAACCTAACAAAAGCACGGACATAGGATATTTATTTGCAGTACCTTCATAAAACAAAGTTTCATCATCAAAACTACGAAACAACTCAATCGTAGATCGGCGTACCATCGCAAACTCGCGCGAGAGGTCTGCCATGCGCCGCTGGTCTGCATGTCCATTTGTAACATAGTCATTCTCATTAAAGCCGGGCAGTTCGGTGGTGTCTTTGCGTGCAATACGCAAAGCGCGATAACTCATGATGCGCTCCACATCTATCAAATGACTGATAACTTCTTTGAGCGACCATTTGCCTTCCGCATAACGATAATTGCCATCTTCTTCCGAAACGTCAAAAAGAAGTTTTTGCGTGTCTTCTTGATTGTTGTGTAAGATTTCTATGAGGCGTTCATCACCTACTGTTTCTATGTAGGATTGATAAAATTCGGGAACACGCTGAATCTGATTTTTGCGCATAATACTTTTGAGTTGTTTTTTTTCATTGCAAATATACATGTTTTTTTGTGTATGATAAAAAAAAATGTATCTTTGTCAAAAAATTAAATCTTATGGACGTACAGAACGCAATTCAACAACCCATAGAGGTGTTGCTCAAGGAAATAGAGTTGGAAAACCAAATCCGCCAACTCTTAGACGACACCCAAATTTACTTTGACTACAACCTCGTTAATTTTAACGAACATGGCGAAATACCTATGTTAAAGTTAGACCTCATCACTATCAATCGCGAACACAACCACAAGTTCCTTTTTCACTCTGTAACCGCGAACAGCAAAATAATCCTCCTGCGTGAAATGATTCGCTATATTGATGACTATAAACGCCACCAAGAAAACTACCAAATAGAATGGACACATACAAAAGACCAAAGTAGTATGCAAAACTCATGGTTTCGTGGCAATGACATTTTTGATGTCTTGAACAAATTTTATTACAGCAAAGAAAAAAGCCAATTCAAAATATTCAGAATAGAACTCATGCCTATGAGCTAATCCATTCCAAAGCACGCCTTTCGCTCCAATAAAAACCTTCTCTATCAGGCGGCGCAAATCCACAATGCCCGCCTTGCGTAGGACACTCAAGGAATACGTTTGGCAACTTGCCTACCAAATCAACAGGAAAGCATTGCTCACCCAAAAAAGGGTCATTCAACGCATTGATTATCAGCGTTTTTACCTCGATTGCTTCTAAAAAATACAAGGCACTGCATTTTTCATAATAATCTTCTGCATGCGCAAATCCATGCAGAGGCGCGGTGTAAAGCTCATCAAAATCTTTCAACGTTTTTACTTTCGGCAAATGTGCAACAGAAATTGCATCAGGCATTAAGGCGGCTTTTAGGCGGACTTTCTGTTTCAGTTTACGCTTAAAACTCCAAGCATACATCCAGTTTTCACCTTGCCTGAGCTGTAAAGAACAAGCAGAAAGATGCAACGGAACAGAGAAAACAACCGCTTTTTGTATCTCGGTAGGCAAGTTTGCCTGCTGTTCCCCCAAATACTTCAAAGTCATGTTGCCCCCCAAACTAAAACCTACTAAAAAAATACGGGTGTGTTTTTTTAAACTCAACGCATGTGTTACAACCGCTTGTAGGTCATCTGTAGCCCCACTATGATAAAACCGCGACAAACGATTTGGCTCACCACTACAGCCCCTATGATTCCAAGCCAACACATCATAACCATTTTTGGCAAAAATTTTTACCATACCTTTTATATAGGCGCGGTCTGTACTTCCTTCCAGTCCATGCGAAATAATGACTAAATCCGAACTTGCTACCCCACCAAAAGCAGGCAACCAATCTAAATCCAAGAAGTCGCCATCAAAAATACCTATCCTTTCGCGTTGAAAAGGTACGCCCCGCACTTTTCGAAAAAGGGCAGGCAAGATGGTTTGCAAATGTTTATTGCGAATAAGCGGGTAGGGCAGGTAAGTGCTTTTTTTGATAAAGGGCATAAAAAAATTTGTAAAAATCCTTGCCTACATAGACGTTAGGAACGAAAATTTTGCATCAATAAATGACAGACCTGTAGCGCAGACCTTCAGCTTGTGTTTGCCACATAAACAGACTAAAGGTATGTTCCACGCTGCATATTGGCAAAAACAAATTTTGTCTAAGTGCTACTTTTTGGGTAGGTTGTTTTGTACGTTGAGTACATACGCCACAGGTATTTCGAGTGTATCAGCAATTTGCTCAGGGCTAAATCCTTTGAAAAGCTTCGCCGAAGTTTTTCCACTTCGCCGAAGCTGAACAGCTACTTTTTGGGTAGGTTATTTTGTATGTTGAGTGCATACGCCGCAGGTATTTCGAGTATATCCGCAATTTGCTCAGGGCTAAATCCTTTGAGGAGCATTTTTGTGATAACCTCGTCTTTTCCTTCGGTTTTTCCTTTTACCTCGCCTTCGGCTTTTCCTTCGGCTTTTCCTTCGGCTTTTCCTTCGGCTTTTCCTTTCGCCTCGCCTTCGGCTTTTCCTTTCGCCTCGCCTTCGGCTTTTCCTTTCGCCTCGCCTTCGGCTTTTCCTTTGACGTAGGCGGGCAAGTCTGTAATATCATAATCGATTGTGATGGGCATAGAAAATACTTGGTTTAGGGTTTCTTTGGTTAATTTTCGTAATTTTGAAATGACACTTAATTGTGTGGCGTATTTGCCCAAGGCGAGTTGTGTGGGACTCAAAGCACGTAGACGAAGCAAGATTTTCTCGATAATAGCTTCGGGCTTTTCGCCCTTGAAATCGCCTAGAATAGCCAGTACCACTTCTTCGGGAGTTTGGGCTTGCAAAAACGTTTCATAATCATAACGCCGAATATCGATGATATGGTATGAAAAGGCGTAATTTTTTCGTTGCAAAGTGTTTTGCATTGTCAAAGGCTGGTAACCTATGTAAATTACAAATTGTTCTGTTTGCAAGTCATACTTCCTACCTATCAGTGCGTCATACAAAAGCATCCGCTTTGCCATTTCATCGTCATTTTCCGACTGAATTTCTATATGCAGTGCATAAGCAGGCGTGTTGCCTGTGGGTGTTATTTTTTTGAGGAAATCGGCTTTTCGCTCAATGGTTTGTTGCAAATCAGTGAGCGGCAAGTTGGTAGCCGTAGAAGTATTTACTTTTACGAAGTGCTTGATAAGCGAGGCGTAAATTTCTTCGGCATTTTCCTTGAAAATTTTGTCGTATTGACCCGTTGTTGTTTTAGT
>Ga0163154_10001795_pt1 | contig 32511 bp, 25 predicted proteins | sample OliLakLV19MP9P1_FD_148649 | JGI IMG/M metagenome (GOLD analysis project Ga0163154, IMG submission 148649) | Freshwater microbial mat bacterial communities from Lake Vanda, McMurdo Dry Valleys, Antarctica - Oligotrophic Lake LV.19.MP9.P1 | ecosystem: Environmental > Aquatic > Freshwater > Lake >... | reverse complement strand
CCTCGGCATAGAGAGTTTCGGGAACCCGAATGGTTACGGCGTACTTGCCGACCTTTTTCTCAACGGGCTTTGTCTGCGCGAATACCGTCAGACTAAGAAGCGACAGAGCGGCGCAGGAAAGGGAGTAACCACGCGCTCGAAAGCGCGTCGAATTGTGTTAAACATGAATGAAATTTCCTTTCAAGGCGTGATATGTGTCAGTAATTGAGAGAAGCGGAAGGGCTTCTCTGAGACAGAATCATCCCTGAAAAGGCGGGGCGCGTGGTGGAGAAGGAAAGGCAGAACCGTCACGGAGCGTAACTCTTACCGGCTCGGCACGAACTTCACGAGACGCAATTGGTGTGAGAGACGGCTGTGGTATGGATGCCAGCAACGCGAACTCACTCTGAGTCCGCAACGGTTCCGGCACTGATGCGTTTTCGTGATGCGGAGTGGAAGTAAGACAAGGGCAACGCGGTGCGTCCAAAGTCACGCCATGGTCACCGATAGTATCGGAGGCACTTGACGCACGAGAGTGGTTTGCAGTCGGCTCGCAGGAACAGACCGCCTGCTTCTTCACACAGCAGGAGTCTGTTGCCTGTGAAGCCATTTTGTCTTTATCACAGGAGGCAGAGGCAGGTGTCTGACCAGCAAAAATGCCGAGTGTCAGAACCATCCAGAGCCAAATATGCAGTTGTCGTCGAGAGGACTTTTGCACGTTGTTCTATCCCGTCCATACCATCTCCGCGTTTGAGCGGAGGGTGGTATCTCTTTAGACGCGGAGTACGGGTAGGGGGTTCCCCTTTGTTTTACCCTTGTTATCCGTTTTTTGCTTCGGCTGGAAACCCAGCCATTTCCAACCGAGCGCGAATTGCATCTTCGGTGGTTTGAGTCGCATCATAGGTTGCACGAACCATTTTCTCGTTGATGTCTACGCTTACCTCTTCGACTCCGGGCAGTTTGCCGAGTGACCGTTTGATGGAATTGGCGCAGCCCTCGCAATGGATTGCAGGGGCGTATCCGTTGAATGTGTTCATTGTCTTTGTCAGTCCTTTTTTAAGAATCGCCTTGTTTGTTGTAATTCGAGATAAGCAGAATGAGATCGAGAATGTCATCGGAGTCATCACAATTGAAGTCTACGGCTTCGAGATAGCCGCTGTATCCGCGTCGGAAAGGAATTTGCCGACGCGAATTTGGCAATTATCTCCACTCTGTTTCTCTGTGGGAAACATCTCTGATGAGACGGTTTCATATCAACGATGCGTCCCATGTCCAACCAAATGCTCGGATTGATGCTCCTCCTGTGTTGAAGAAGAACGAACCGACACGACCGCGCTCTGTCTTTCCAATTGACTCGTGTCGCTTTTCGTCGGAGCAAACCCGCGCAAACGCAAAGCGTTGGTCACAACAGAGACGCTGCTCAAAGCCATCGCGAGGGAGGCAATCATCGGCGACAGCAGCCAGCCTGTCAACGGGTAGAGAACACCGGCGGCAATCGGAATGCCCAGCACGTTATAGCCAAAGGCGAAGGCAAGATTTTGCTTGATATTCCGCATGGTCGCCCGTGACAACTCAATCGCGTCGGCGATCCCGTTCAAATCACCGCGCATTAAGACGACATCAGCGGCTTCGAGTGCCACATCGGTTCCTGTTCCAATCGCCATGCCGACATCTGCCTGAGCGAGTGCGGGCGCGTCATTTATCCCGTCGCCAACATGAGCCACAATTTGCCCCTCACCTTGCAGCCGTTTGATCTCGTCTGCCTTGTGTTCGGGCAGTACGTCCGACAAAACACGCTCGATGCCGACCTGTGCGGCGACGCCCTCTGCTGTTCTGCGGTTATCGCCGGTGAGCATCGCGACGGTGACGCCCATCTTTTGTAGGCGGGCGATGGCTGCCTTTGCTGTCGGCTTGATCGTATCGGCGACAGCGACCAATCCTGCCACTTGTCCTTCCACTGCCACAAACATGGGAGTTTTGCCTTCTGACGCCAGCCGCATGGCTTCCAGTTCTAAAGTTTGTGCAATGATTACGCCCTGTTCCGACATCAGAGCAGCATTCCCCAGCAGAACCGTTTTGCCCTCGACCCGTGCCTCAACGCCGCGCCCTGAATGCGAAGTGAAACTTGTTGCTTCTGTCGGCACGATCCCACGTGTCTGCGTCCCGGCAACAATCGCCGCCGCCAATGGGTGTTCGCTGTTGCGCTCAACCGAAGCCGCCATTCGCAGCAAGTCAGTTTCCGCGAATCCTGCTGTAACAATTACATCGGTGAGAGCAGGTTTGCCTTCAGTGATTGTGCCGGTCTTGTCCAGAACCACGGTCTGCACACCATGAACGGTTTCCAGCGATTCGGCATCTTTGATGAGAACGCCCAACTGCGCCCCTCGCCCTGTTCCCACCATAATCGCCGTGGGAGTCGCCAATCCCAATGCACACGGACAGGCGATAATCAGGACAGCAACGAAGTTCAAGAGTGCGTGCAGAAACTTCGGCTCCGAACCCAAAACATACCATCCAACGAATGTTGCCACTGCCAGCATGAGAACAACAGGAACGAAGTATCCCGTAATCACATCGGCGAGCCGCTGAATCGGAGCGCGACTGCCCTGTGCCTTTTCCACCAATCGAACAATTTGCGCCAGAGCGGTATCCTTGCCGACGCGCCGGGCTTCCATCGTGAATGCTCCGCGTTGATTCATCGTTGCTCCGGTGACAGTATCGCCTTCGTTTTTCTCGACAGGGAGGCTCTCACCGGTAAGCATGGACTCATCTACCCATGACGCGCCCGAAACAACCACACCATCCACAGGAACCTTTTCTCCGGGACGCACCAAAAGTCGATCTCCAACATGAACTTCCGCAAGCGGAATGTCTATCTCCTGTCCGTCGCGAATAATACGGGCAGTTTTTGGCTGCAAGCCGATCAGTTTCTCAATCGCGTCACCCGTACTGCGCTTCGCTCGCGCTTCCAGAAGGCGACCCATCAGAATCAGTGTGACAATCACCGCCGCTGTCTCATAATAAACTCCGGCATTCAGACCACGCGAAGCGAAAATCTGCGGCGCAATCGTCACCGCAAACGAGTAAGCAAAAGCCGCGCTTGTGCCGACAGCGATGAGTGTGTTCATATCGCTGGCACGCTGTTTCAATGCTGCCCATGCTCCTCGAAAGAAACCGCTTCCTGCCCAGAACAGAACAGGTATCGTCAGCACGAGTTGCACCCAGTTCCACCAGCCATACATCATCCAGCGCATCGGGATCAAACCAACGTGAGGACCCATGCCCATTATCAACACAGGAACCGTTAGAATCAGAGAGACCAAAAATCGGCGCGTGAGGTCTTGCGTCTCCGTTAGGTGAGCGTGTTCCTGTTCGGCAGAGACTTCCGTTCCGAACCGCTCAAAATTCGCCACCTGCCCGTCATAGCCCGCGACATCCAGTGCGGCGATCAGGTCTTCCGGCTTCGCCTGTTGCGGATCGAACTGCACGGCGGCACGCTCCGCCAACAAATTAACAGTGGCTTCCTGTACGCCCGGCACACGCTTCAAGGCATTCTCAACCCGCGTGGTACAGGAGGCGCAGTGCATTCCTTTTACCGTCAGATCAGACCGTTCCAATACGGGGGACGGCAAGGACGTTGCGCCTGTGCTTGCCGAAATCTTACTCTGTGCAACCTCGGTTGCCGGAGTCACAATCAATTGCCCTCGGTACATATTCATGCCACAGGCAAAGGTGTAGGTTCCCGGCTTGTCCGGCGTGAACTCAATGGTGGTCGTCTGAAACGAAGGTAATTCCCGGTTGATCTGGAAGTCGGGGAAAACGACTCGTTCCGAACACCCTGTCGTCTCCTGCCGGTCGAATTTCAAGCGTACCGGCACACCTGCCTGAACCTGAATGTTATCGGGCTGATATGTTCCCTCGACCCGAATAGTAATTTCCTGAACGCCATCTTTTGCCGTGACACGTTTGCCTTCCTTCTTCCCGAAGAAGAACCAAGCCAAAAATGCAATCACACCGATGCCGCCAATAAGAACGGCAAGAGTTTCTCCCGTCATAGCACAACTCACTTCCTCACACCCGTCATCGGGTCACTTCGCAAACTTATAGATCAAATCCATCATTTCCTGATAGGTCTTCTCGGCGGCGGCTTCATCACCATCACGCAGAGCGTCCGTGACACAGTGCTGCAAATGGTTTCGCATGAGCAGTTTGCCCACACCGCGCATCGCTTCGTGAACCGAGGAAATCTGATTCATCACATCCACGCAGTAGGTATCCTCTTCCACGAGACGTTTGATGCCCTTGACTTGCCCCTCAATGCGGTTTAGTCGTTTCAGCACATCGTCTTTTTGATCACCAGAAATTGCCACCCGTATCCTCCTCTAAAACTGGGCATACCCCCTACCCCTATATTACAACACAGATAATGAGAATGTCAAGTACCCACAAAGAAATTTTGTAGAATAATGAAAGAGAATTCGCTCATTTTTTTATATCAGCACAAAGCCCCCGACGCTTTGCGTCGGGGGCTGAGATCATGTGGTACTCACTATCACTCTTCTATAGAACTCATTTGAACATAGCACGAATCCGCGTCCGAAGGACGCTTGGCGGAACGCCATTTCAGACGGGGGTTTTCAACCCCCGGTCTTGGGCAATGTGCCATGTTCAAGTGATTTCACTCTTAGCGTTGGGGAGTGAACTGTGCGACAAATCCGCCATCAATTGCCACTCGCACCCGCAGTGTGTCGCTTGAGGAAACTGAAACCGATTCCGTCGTCAGACGGTTCGGGTCGGTCTCTGTCTCCGGCGCGTCTTTCCAGACTCTGGCAGTGTATCGCTTCTTCCCCAGAAACGACAAGGGCAGTTCCAAATCCCGTGCCTTCTTTGCCGACATTCCGCCCACATACCACGTTTGCCCCTTACGCCGCGCTGTGACCAAAACCTCGCCGACTTCCCCTTGTAATATCCGCGTTTCGTCCCACCATGTCGGAACGATCTTGAGGAACTCGAACCCCGGCTGTCCCTCATACGCCCCCGGATAATCCGCCACCATGGGATTGGGATTGTCGAAACAGACATAAGAAGCCAATTGATGACACCGCGTTCCCAGCACATCGGGAGCCGCGAACTTGACCGCGAACTTGTCCGCTTTCACCGCTCGAAACCCGCCCGCGTGATAGTCCATCTGCCCTGCCACCATCCGCGTAAACAGCAGATTGAGCGTATGTGTCGGGGTGCAACGGTCACTCCACTTGAGGTATTCGAGGTTCAACGCGCCTTCGTGGTTCATCAGATTGGGATAAGTACGCTGAAGTCCTGTCGGCTTCCAAATGCCGTGAAAGTGAATCAGGATATGATGCCGTGCCGCCGCCTGTAGGATTTCTTCGGTAAACTCGACATTCTCCTGATCGTCGTGGTCAAAGAAGTCCACCATCATACCGCTCCAGCCGAATCGCTCGAACGCCGCGAACGCCTCCTCGACCTTGCCGCGCAGTGCCGCTTGATGCACCCATGTCCATAAGCGAACGCCCTTCGACCTCGCATAGCGGCGAATGCCTGCGAGGTCTAAATCCGTCCGAACTTGCGTCACATCGGTATCCGTTCCCGGTACAACGCCCTTCCGTGTCTGCTTGTACCAGGGGGTATCGCTGTTGTCCGCAATCGTTGAATGGAAGGTGATGCCGTTGGCGGCGCAAAAGTCAATATAAAGTTTCTGAGCCTCCATGCTGAAAATCGGCGGCTCTGGCTTGCCGTCTTTGACGACGTTGCCGTTCCACCATGCCCACGTCATTTTGCCCGGCGCAATCCATGCAGTCTCGCCTATCGCATTCGGGGCGTTGAGGCAATAGAGGGTATTGGATTCCAGCAATGACCCTGCCCGCTCTCCCACCATTACCACACGCCACGGCGTCTCCATCGGCAAGGGGAGAACGACTTTCGTTCCATCCGGGCGGGGCGTGAGTTTGCAGACGAGGGTATTATCCTTGCCGTTCGCAGGGTGTATCAACGCCATTCCCGCATAGCGGCGCAATGCCGCTTCCGTGATTGCGAGATGCGTGCCGTCTTCATAAGCGAGTGTCAGGGGCATATCGAGCAGGGTATCCGGCTTGACCTCTTGCAGAGGGATTGCGGCGACGGTATGTTCATGCGAAGTCCTGTAATTTTCCAGATACTGCACATAGGCGCGGGGATTGCCCGAAAGAGTAAAAGATGTGCCTTCGTCGGCAACGGTCAGCCGATCCATTCCTGCCTGTTTCGGCACATCATAGCGGAAGGCAATCGCGTCGTCATAACAGCGAACAATCACATCCACGCGGCGTTTGCGGGGCGTTTCCAGCGAGAAGCGCGTCTCGTGATAGCGGTCAGGGGCAAAATCCGCTCTGCCGAAGAGAACACGGACGCGCTTGTTGACGGAGCGGCGGCGTTCACTTCGCACCCGGACACCCGCCAGCAGATCGCCTTCGCCCGCGATATTGAGACTGAGTTGCGAAGCGTTCAGGATGGGCTTCCCTCGAAAGGTCGCTGACCAGTGCGGCGTGTCGTTGGAACCGGGCAACGGCATCACGAACTGCACCGCGAGGCGACCATCGGGAGAGTTGAGGGGACGCGGTGGGTCAGCATGGGCAGACTGTCCGCCGACAAGCACCAGCCAAACTGCTGCAATGCCGACTGCCGCAACGCGGCACCGCTTTGTGAAGAAAAGTATTGCAAGAGACATCGCACGCCGCTCCTTATCGTTCTCCGTATGGCAGCGCAATACAGCGTCTTTCTGATTTCCAAAAATAACCCTCTATGCCGCCCCAAAATTTCAATCGCTTCCCTACCATTATCGCATAAATAATCACAATGTCAGGTTCCAAGGCGGCAAAATTATGACCCATCTATTTTAGTGCAGGGTTTCGATGAGGCATATCGCCGACTGACGAAAAACTCTTGTCGATAGTCTCTGTCTCGGTGAGATTGCCGCCCAAAGCAAGGTTCACGCTCAATGATTCCAGAAAAGCACTGCATACAGCCATTGATGAAATCTTTCTCGCCGATGCCTATGATTCTTAACTTTTCTGGAGACAAATATGCAAGCCACCACTTTATTCAATCGTGCCACAGGCAATAAGTCAGAAGTCGGCAATGACTGGATGCCCGCGACGGGTGGGAGACCACTCGTTTTAGTACTACAGTTGGAGAAATGAGGCAGAATAGTGGAAGAACAAAGTTATGGAAACTCTGTCTCTTTCAACCCTTGCCACTCAACTGGTTCCGCTCCCCAAATGGGAAGCGCATTTTGACACGTTGACAAAACGCCTCGCCTGTCGCTTCGCTCATCCCAAAGCACGGCAACAGGCAAGCGAGTACGTGCGCGGACTGCTCAGTCCGATTGAGCGCAAAAACGGCTGGCAACTCGCCGAACATCTCGGACATGAGACACCCTACCGAGTTCAGCACTTGCTTGACCTCGCCGTTTGGAACGCCGACGCCGTGCGGGACGACCTGCAAGCGTATGTCGTCGAACATCTTGGACATTCCGAGGGCGTGCTGGTCATTGATGAGACGGGCTTCCTCAAGAAAGGCGACAAATCCGTACCAAGACGGGTTTGCGAGCGGGCTGTTGGTGCGGCGCAGTCTCTCCAACCTCAGCGAGCAAGCGTACTATTGGGTATTTGCTCCCGATGATCGGTTACACTTCATTCCTCCCGCTGAGCCGACCCAGTATTTGCTGTGGTCACTCTGGCGACGGGTTCACCAAACCCTTGCCAAGTGTTATCATTACAAGAAGCGAAAATAGACCCTGCCGTTTCTACAACTGTAGTATTAGGCACGGGTAGAGTATAATAGGATGTAAAAAACATCAGGAAGGAACCCGCCCATGGCAACAGAAACACTTGGTACGATCCCCTGCGAAGAGTGCGAAAAACGCCTTGACGCAAACAACGAGCCAATGCAACGGGAACGGGAAGAAGCGCAGACGCGGGGGCAAACGTCAGACGCGAAAGAACTTTTGACGCTCATTAATGACGCAATGGAATATGGTCCGCAACAGGCTGGGGTCAAATTGGAGTATGTCAACGGGATTTCCGTGTGGGAAGCGATGCCCGTTTATCGCCATCAGAGGAAAACGCTGGATATGCAGATTTCTCTGCTCGACAATGCCGCTCCGAACGGTTGCGGCTGCCATCCTATCGCCGATGTGACTATCCTTTTCCCCGATGGTTCCTACAAACGCCCTGATATTGCGGTCTACTGCACCGAACCTGCGGATCAGGACAGGTCTGTGACGGAATTACCCGAAGCCGTCATTGAGATTATCAGCGCAGGCTATGAGAAGAAGGATACGGAAGTCAGTCTGCCATTTTATCTCGCACAGGGCATACCCGACATCGTGCTTTTCAACCCGGAGACCAACCGCGTCTCGCACTATCACGACGGGCAGATTGAGGAATGCGATTCGCCAGTCAAATTGACTTTTGCTTGCGGTTGCCGCGTCACGGTTTGACGGGTTGCGCCCGTTCCCGAACCCGGCAGTGTCGCTCTGCTCGTCGGTATAGCGCGACCTGCTTGCTATCGATGCGCCTTGCCGCCAGACGCAAACCGCGACTTTTCTGGTTGGAGAAAAACGTCTCGATCCCGCTGTGAGAGGTGAGTGAGCAAACCTATTGCTCCGATCACCTCATTTTCTGTAGGGTAGTGAAAACCCGATTCCAATCTGGGGCGGTTTGGCAAGGTTTCGGCGAAATGAATGGTTGCTGTCCAAATGTCGTTGCTACGATAAGACTCAAGGCGGGTACTGAAAGTACCCGCCTCGGTGTCGTTCCGACGGGCGTCCTTCGGACGCGATACAAATTCTTACTCGGTATCCTTCTCCTTCTCTTTTATCCCCCCTCGTTCGCGCAGCCGCCGCACAATCCTAACACGGTTTTCGCCGACTCCTCTGCGATAGATTTTCGGCATACGCTGGAGACTCCTGCCGGTAAGCGCGGCTTTGTCACGCTCGCCAAAGACAACAAATTCCGCTTCGAGGACGGCACACGGGCGAAGTTTTGGGGCGTCAATATATCCAGTACGCGGCTTGATGTGCCGAACAGTATTATTGAAAAAGCGTGCGAAGCATTTGCCCGCGCCGGAATCAATATGGTGCGCCTCGAAGCCATCGATAACCGCAACTGTCTGCTCGGCAAAACGGATAACCCGACTTCGCGCCAGTTCGATACGCGCTATCTGGATCGGATCGACACATGGATCGCCAACTTGCGGAAGCGCGGCATCTACTACTATATAGACCTGCTCGATTTTCGCACCTTCAAGCCCGATGACGGAGTCATCAACGCCAACGCACTGGATCGCGGCGCACGCCCTTATGCTGTGTTCGATAGGTTCCTGATCGATCTCCAAAAAGAGTTTGCCGCCGCATTGCTCACCCACAAAAATCCCTATACGGGTCTGCGAATGGTGGACGATCCGGCGTTGGCACTCGTCGAAATCTGTAACGAGCATGGGATGTTTCTCTATCCCGAAAAACTCAATGCACTGGTGGAGCCGTACCATACCGACCTCGTTACGCGCTGGAATCGGTTTCTGAAAGGTCGCTATGGCACACAGGCGAGGCTTGCGGCGGCGTGGGGACAAGTCAACGGCTCGTCGGCACTCAACAATACCGAAAATCTCGACGCCGGAACGGTTGATCTGCCGAATATGACATATACGTTCGAGAAATCCGCCTCTGATATTGTGGACACGCGCCGCGCCCCCAAACGATTATATGACGGCGTGCTGTTCCTCACCGAACTCCAAAAAGCGTGGTTTCGGGAAATGCGCGGTTTTGTGCGCTCGCTCGGTCTGCGCGTTCCCGTGACTGCCGTTGTCTCCAATGATGTCATGCCCGATGTGGCAAGTGTCGCCGAAGAGTGCGATTTCACCTCAGAAAACTGGTATGGCGATACGCCCGACGCCAATTCGCAATTTCCGGGCAGTCGCTTCTATGTCAACAAGAATCCGTTGCGAAGTGATAGCCCCGGCGGCTTCGCGCCGTTTACTGCGTGTTTGCGCTGGAATAACAAGCCCGTTGTCATTCGCGAATGGGCTGTTATCGCGCCAAATCGCTATCGCAGTGCCTCCGTTCCCGAAGCCCTTGCCTATGCCGCCCTCCAAGATTTCGACGCCATGCTGCTGTTCGGCTATCAGACCAATCAGGCTCCCAACGGAACCAATTCCGACGTTCTCAATGATTTCGCGTTTCAAGCCGACCCAACCGTTTGGGGACTGTATGCGCTTGCCGGACAAGCCTATTTGCGCGGGGCTATCGCACCGGCAAAAAATACCCTGACGCTCGCCTATCCGCCCGAACGCCGCTTTCGCTATCCCAATCGGCAAAACGATCTGCACCGTGCCGCATACTCCGTGCGCGTCAACCACTCCACCACGAAGCCGCCCAAATCCGTGATTCCCGCCGGAACAATCGCCGATGTCGGCACGCTCAAAAAACGTCTCGCGCAATTCGGAATGAGCGTTGAGTCATTCCAAGCCCGCGTTTGGCGCAGCGATACCAAACAAATCACGCGCTATAGCAACGAAGGGCGGCTCGAAGTCAACACTCCTACGCTCCGAATGCTTGCCGGAGAACTGAAAACGGGTAAACTCTATACTCTCGATGGGCTAAAAATCGTGTCGGCGTCTCCCATCGCGGGGATTATTGCCTTTTCGCTCGACGGCAAACCGCTCGAAAAATCGCGCCATTGGGTGGTGAAAATGGTGACCCAAGCGGAGAATACAGGGCAGGTTTTGGAGGCTCCCGTCAGTCCTAGCACACGCTGGAGATTGTTGAACGCCGGAACCGCTCCCGTGATCACCAAAGGCAAGGCATCCGAGAAGGCGACGCGCATCTGGCTCAACACCGCCGCCGAATCCATTCCTTTGCTGACCCTGTTTTTAGAAAACGGCACTTGGGAACTGGAAGTCAAAAATGGGCAACCGAAACTGACCTGCGACACGCCCAACATTCGCGCAAAACTCAACACCACCGAATTTCTGACGAAAGCGAACTCTCCATAAAAGACTCGCATCTCAGGCGGCAACGACCCAATAGACCTCTTGCAAGAGTACAGCAGAATTTATTGTTGCTGTCCAAATCTCGTTGCTGCTCTTAACCGGGGGTTTTAAACCCCCGTCTGTATGGCGTTCCGCCAAGCGTCCTTCGGACGCGGAATTCTCGCGCAAGAGCAACGCATCCGAAGGGTGCTTGTCCGCAGGACACGGTGCCGGGTATTTAAAATGCCCGCACACCCGGCAAAATCTCAGCAACGAGATTTGGACAGTAACAATAAATTCTTCAGACGGGGGCGTTCCGCCGTGCCGTGCTTCGCACTCGAAGGGCAGGGGAATTTCGTCCGTAGGACGGCTGTTTTTGAGTCGGGTACGTTCTTGTACCCGACTCTTGCAAGAGGTATAATAACCTAACAGTCCAATAATCCAATAACCCAATGACCTACCGACCCAATAACCTAACCATGAAAGTCACTCAGGTTGCGATACGCCCCACCGAACAATCCAACGCCGCCGGACGCCCCGCCCTCACGCCGGAACTGCTTGCGGCGAGCGGCGCACGCTATAGCCGCAACAATGAGGGCTTGGAATCCATTCTCGCCAAAATCGATCCCAACAATCTCGACAAATCCGTAGACGGCATTTTCAAGATGATCGATTATGGACATCAAAGCATCGCCGATATGGTTCCTGTCGCGTTGTTTATTGATGGCATTTCGATGTGGCTGGCGTATTATCTCTGGGCGATCAGCCCGACGGCGGGCGGGCAGGAATCGTCCACGCGCTATATCGCTTTCGATGAATCGGCTCTGATCGACGCAGACACGCTTGGAATCCCCGAACCGGATAGAGCGGCATGGCACGCGACTATGACCGAAGCGTTTGCCGCAACACAATCCGCGCTGGAGTTTTGGGAAGCACAATTCGAGAACGATCCGTCCATTGCGCGTATTCCGGCAGAACTACTAGCCGATACGTCCGACAAAGCCAAGCGGCAAATCGCCCGAATGCGGCGCAATTTCGGCTTTGATCGCGCCCGCTATTTTCTGCCGACCGCGTGCCGAACTAATGTCATGATGATCATGTCGGCGCGGGCGTGGGTTCAGGTCTGTCAGCAGTTACTTTCGCATAATCTGCCGGAATCGCGGCATTGCGGCACACAGATTCGGAGTGAATTGGAACTCTCTGCGCCCCGAATGCTGCGCCACGCAGTAAAAAAAGAGTATTTTATTCAGGGTTTGGAGCGAGAATTCGCGCAGTTGGTACGGTTTGTGCAAGAGGATAATCCGGTATATCTCAGAGGACAATTGTCTGAAACAGATCATCCGGCGACACCGTTTTTAGAAACGCAGACGCCGTCTGCGGTGAACGGTTCGGCACTCGCGGCAGATTTGGAGTTCCATGCCAATCGGTATGCCCATTTCGGCACGGACATTCGGCGCACATTGGTTCGGTTCGGCTGGGACGCTGTCGCTTTCGGCGAAATCCGCGACCTGAATCGGCATCGCACTGGAACCAAACATTGTCCGCTTGTGCCGCGTGGTTTCTATTCTGCTGCCGACCAAATTCCCAACGATGTGGATGGCACGGCACTCGGAACACTGGCGGAAACGGGGCGCAGGGCGTCGCTCGCTTGCTGGGAACGATTGCAACAGGCGGAACCGACAGCGATCTACTGGACACTGCTCGGCACACAATTTCCGTTCGAGCACTCGACCACCGCTGACAAATTTTTGTATGAGGCGGAACTGCGAACCGGAACCGGGGCGCATTATCGTTACGCGCAACACCTGCACGATGCTCTTGCGCTCTGGTACGAACGGTTCCCTGAGACAAGGGGCAGAGTGCTGGAAGGCAGCGCGGAGCCGGAGTAATCCGTAAATTCTTGGGTTTTTCTTGAATACCGCGCTTCTACGAGGCACAAAACTCTTGACTCAGTTTGTTTTAGGCGTTATAATACTCTTACTTCTCGCACCGATTTCCCGATAATCCTCCGAGAAGGATGTCACGCCCTGATGCTCGCCGTACCTCGAAGGACAGAGACGTTCCTATGAGACAAGGCAAGAATAATGCTCGCGAACAAAATCAATGTTCGCTCTTGCAGAAAAGGAGTTCGCCATGTCCCTGATTGAAAGTGCCGTTCAGCCGCTCGCTTGTACCGTTGGCTTTCATGTCCTTCCAAATACTCGTGTTCCTCATGGTCCGATTGTGGCGACGTGCCTGTGCTGCAACAAAACGGTCTATTATTATGGACTGTCCGCTTATGGCGTCGGCGTCACTCCGAATTTGATGCTTCAGCAGTTCCCGCGTGTCCTCAATGCGATGCCGACGACTGCCGCTCTTCCTGCCGGACGATAACCTAAGACGCATTCCGCAGGTATACTCTCAGGTATGACTGCCGAAATTGATCCCGCGTCGTCTCCGATGCCCCTCAAACTTGCTATCGTGGGCTGCGTCGCCGCACATCTGCACTATCAACGAGCGTTTGCCGCGCTCGATACGATGCAGATTGTCGCTGTCGCCGACAGTGATCTCTCGGTTGCCAAAGCGTGGGCGCGACTGACCGGCAAACTGCCCTTTTTCTCGTCACTCTCCGAATTGTTGGAGGCGCACCCTGCCATTGACGCCGTTCTCGTTGCGTCGCCACTCCCGGAACGCACCCGCGATATTCTTACCGCTCTCACAGCAGGCAAATCGGTTCTCAGCGATGCTCCGTTCGCGCTAACTCTTAAAGAGTGCGATGCCCTCTGCGCCCTCGCCGCCGCTCAAGACGCTTTACTTATGCCCGCGTTTCCGCGCCGTTTCGATCCCTATTTCGCCGAGTTCGGAATCCACCTCACAATGACACAACCGCCGCCGCAAATCCGATGTGAACGCACTTTTACACTGGAAAACCCCGAACTGATCACCAAAGAAACCACTTTTGCTGCCCGTTCGCAAACCCTCATGCAGACCGCCGCAAGTCACGCCATCGATATTTGTCTGCACTGGTTCGGCAAGGCGCAAACGCTCAGTGCCGACGTGATTCTGCCCGACGAAACCACGCCGACACGCGGGCGAATGCCGCAGGAAACATTGGTCACGCTCCTTATCGGACAGGAAAGCGGGCAGTCGGTGGTACGCCTGACTTCGACACGCGCCCTGCAAACGGCGGAACGCTGCACCTACATCAGCCACGAGGGAACGCTGGAACTCGTCGCCAGTCCTGGAACCTCTGCCGCTACCGATACGCCGCCCGCACTGTTCCTCACCCGCTCCGATCAGCGACCAGTAGAACTGACCCCGAACCAAGTCCTCGTCGAGCGCGAAACGGCATTGCTGGCACACTTTGTTGACTGCCTACAGAACAAGGCAATTCCACAATTGACCTGCACCGATGCCCGTGCCGCATTGGAAATTCTGACGGCAGCGACGATTTCCGCCCGCGAAGGCAGTAAAATTACTTTGCCTTTGCGCGTTTATTGACAACTGAACCACAGAGACACAGAGGATTGATGATTCCTCACAAAGCGGTAAATGCCTTGAGAGTGCGAAGCACGGCACGGCGGAATGCCCTCAGCAGAAGAATTTATTCTGCTATACTCTTGCAAGAGGTCTATTGAGGCGTTGGACAATTCAGCAATCGTGGCGTTATTTGCATTGAGAGTGCGAAGCACGGCACGGCGAAATGCCCTCAGCAGCGAAATGAATTGTTGCTGTGTCTGTACGGCGGAAATAATTAAACTTGGAAAGTGAAAATGGCTGACAATATTGGAAAAGCGTTTGGAATGGTTCCGCTGTTCAATCCGGCGGACGGGCTGCCGGTGCGTGCGCCGCTCGGCGAGGGAGCAGGTTGGTGGGCAGGTGCGCCGTCGGCGACCTTCGACCCGGAGACCAGTACCTTTTATTTGGTGTATCGGCTTCGGCTGCCGCGTGAGTTGGGGCGCGGGTATGAGTGCCGGATCGCGGCAAGTTATGACGGCGTGGCATTCACCGATATTTGGGCGTTGCCAAAATCCTCGCTCGATGCGCTGTCGTTGGAGCGGGCTTCGTTGCTGCGCGGCTTGGACGGCAAATGGCGGCTCTATATCGGACACGTTCACCCCGAAGACAAACGCTGGCGGATCAGCCTCTTGGAAGCCGACGAGCCGGATCGCTTCGATGTCGAAACGGTCACGCCGCTTCTGACGGCAGAAAATGTCGGCGGCGAAGGCGTCAAAGACCCGAATGTGTTTATTGTCGGGCGAATGGTCTATCTGTTGGCGAGTTACGCGACTTCGGTGACAGGCTTGAATGTGGAGGCACAAGAGAAGAAGCACGCGAGCGGCGACATTTATAGTACGGGCTTGACACGCTCACGGACAGGCGCGGCGGTCAGTGGCGACGGCAAGAACTTTCACTGGATCGGCGATATTTCTCCGCAATCGCCGTATGGTGAGTCGGGCGGTTGGGACGCTTACTGTCGGCGGATCGGGGCGGTTCTGCCTCTCAAAACGGGCGGATGGCTGGCGTTTTATGATGGCGGTTCGTCGGTGGGCGACAACTATGAGGAGAGGACAGGGCTTGCGATGTCGTTCGACCTTCGCACCTTCTTTTCGCTCTCGCCGGACGCGCCCGCTCTCATTTCACCGGACGGAACAGGCAGCCTACGCTATGTGGATGTACTGCCCGTCGGTCACGAACTGTTTTACTATTATGAACTCGCTCGCCCGGACGGTTCGCACGAACTGCGCGTCAGTGTCATCGAACGCAATTAGTAACCCCCCTCTCGCACCGGAGGTTGAAAACCCCCGTCAGGAACAAACAAGCGTCTTTCAGACGCCCCAACTCGAATTGACTCCCCTCTCCTCCGAACTTGTTCGGGTATCAGGAGAGGGGTTGGGGGTGAGGTAAAGACGCTTGTACTTTCTTGCCGGGTACTTTCAGTATCCGCTGCGAGAGGTGAATGAGCAAACCTATTGCTATAAAGATTTTTCGGAGCGATTTTGTGATGGGAATCGCCAGCAGAATACGCCTCAAGAGTTACCCGCAAACTTGGGATTGGCTATACCGTCGCCAATTCGCGTTTCTCCTGCAATTCTGGGCGTTTGCTGCCCGTTCCGTAATCCTCGATAATGCAGTTTGCGGCGATTTGCCCGCTCATCAGAACCATCGGCACTCCCGGACCCGGATTGACGCTGCCACCCGCCCAATATAGACCCTTGATGATGTCGCTGCGGTTGGAAGTCTTGAATGCGGACTTCAAGCCTTTTTGAGTGACAACGCCATAGATCGCGCCCCGATTGACCCAGTACATTTGCTCTAAATCTCGCGGCGTGATGGTGTGCGACACTTCGATGCTGTCACGCAATCCGTCCAAGCCCCATTTTTCCAATTTATCTATAATCACGTCGCGATACCGAATCGCCTCTTTGTCCCAATCGAACGCCTCCGTCAGATACGGGCAATGCACCAGAACATACAGGGCAGTGCAGCCTTCCGGTGCTACAGAAGGATCGGTGAGACTTGGCACGGCGAGATAGCAAGTCGGGTCTTCATGCGGAACTTTTTTGTCGTAAATGTCGTGGAATTCCGCGTCGCTGTCCGTCGAAAAATAAAAATCGTGATGCTTGAGATGATCCCACGTTTTATTACAGCCGAGATACAGCACGATGCCCGAACACGCCGGTTCCAACTGCTTTTCGTGTTTGTGGAGATAGGTTTTCGCGGCGGGTTCCGAGATCATCTGCTCCAACGTGCGGACAATGTCGGAGTTGGCGACCACAATATCGAACGATTCCATGACGCCATCCTGCGGCACGACACCCACGATTTTGTTGTTTTTGGTATGGATACGCTCAATGGGAGTCTCATAGCGCACTGTCACGCCGAACTCGTCACAAAGTCGCGTCAAGGCGCGGGCGATACTGCCAGTTCCGCCCATCGGATACCAACACCCAAGAGCAATCTGCACCCAAGGAATCAGGCACAAAATTGCGGGAGCGACAAACGGCGACGACCCAACATATTGAACGAAATGCTCGAACAACTGTGCCAGCCGATCATCCTTGAAATGCTTTTGGATCGCCTGATGCATCGTACTGAACGGATCCATGCTCATCGCCAAACCAAGCGATTGCGGGGTCATCGGGTTCGCCTTCATCATTTCGGCGATACTGCCGTAAGATTTCCAATAGAACCATTTATCCGAAATATCGTTCATTCGGTGACAATAGGCGAGAAATTGGAGATAATTGGCGACTTCGTCGGGCGCGAATCGCTGCAACTCTTTGACCATTTCCTGCATCGAGGTATAGAGATCAAGATGACTGCCATCGGAGAAAAACGAACGCCACTGGGGATCGAGATCAACCAATTCGAGATAATCGGCACTGTTTCGCCCGACATCTTCAAAGAGACGGTGAATCACGTCGGGTTTGGTGATGATCGTTGGACCCATATCGAAATAATAGCCGCGTTCTTCATAAACATTCATTTTGCCGCCGAGATGGTTGTTTTTCTCGAAAAGCGTGACCTCATGCCCCGCGTGCGCCAACTTGACCGCAGCAGCACATCCCGCCAACCCGCCGCCTACAACACCGATTTTCATCCGTCAATTCCTCTTTCCATAATCTCTTTATCACTCTCATTTGGAACGTCTTTGTTCCAATTCATTGCCTCTTGACCCAACTCTCGCATCGCCCTGAATTTCGCACCAAGTCCCTTTGCCGCTTGAAGGGCAATTATGCCGCGTAGTATCGGCAGGGTTTGCGGGCGATAGGGAAACAGATGTCGCCGGGTTCCACCCGATTTGTGCAGGGCAACCGTTTTCCAGACAACGAACTCTTCCAACCCCGCCGCGCCGCGCTGTTTTCCAAATCCGCTCGCACCTCTACCACCAAAGGGCAGGGCGGGGTCAGCCGCGTCCATCAAAACCGCGTTGATGGAGACGACCCCGACATGGAGCAACGCCGCCAATTCTCTAACTTGGCGTATATTGCGCGTCCAAATGCTCGCCCCAAGTCCCATTTCGGACTCATTGACTTTTCTTATCGCGTCCTGCACATCGGAGAAGGAATTGACCGTCAAAACGGGCGCGAAAAAATCTTCGCGTATGATCAAAAGATGCTCGGCGCAATCCGCGAGCAAGGTCGCCTGAAATCCTCTGCCGCCTGTCTCAGAAACGGGACAGCCGCCAACCAAAACCCGCCCCCCAAACTCTCTCGCCTCGCAAACCAACTTTTGCGCTCGTTCGCATAACGCGGAAGTTCGCAAACTGCCATAATCCACGCCGAACCGCAACGCTTCCATTTCGCGCTTGCAAACCGTCAAAAACTCTTCATAGATCGATTCGTCTACATAAACCCTTTGCGGCGCGACACAACTCTGACCCGCATTGCAGACCCGCCCCCAAACCGCAGACTTTGCCGCCGCTTCGACATCGGCATCGGCAAGCACGATCATCGCGTCGTTGCCGGAGAGTTCCATCACCGAAGGCGTTCCATGCTGCGCCAATTCTGCAAGAATTTTGCGCCCCGTCGTCACGCCGCCCGTGAACGCGATTTTGTCACAACCGGCATGGCATAACTCTCTGCCCACTGCTCCACTCCCACAAACCAACTCCACCGGCAATTCCGCCTGTCGCATCAACGCATAGACGAATTTCGCTGTATTTTCTGCCAACTCCGACGGCTTCCAAACGACGCTGTTCCCCGCCGCCAATGCCCAAGCAATGGCAGCCGTATCCAGAAAAACCGGATAGTTCCACGTCCCAATGACGCCGACCACACCCAGCGGCATCGCCTGCCGATATGCTCCGCGCTTCCCCGCAATACCCCGCTCTTTTAGCACTTTCGGCGCATTCTTGACCACCCAACCTAACGCCTTCATTGTCGAAAGCACATCGGCTCCATACGCCTCCTGCAACGGCTTGCCAATCTCCTCACTCACACACTGCGCCAACTCGTCGGCATTCTCAGCCATCAAAACCCGTAGCCGCTCCAACCTCCTGCCGCGCTCCTTGACCGAACACCTCGCCCATCCAACCCCCGCCCCTCTCATCTTATTAACCACAGGGAACACAGGGGACATTGGGAGAGAATCCATTGCAGTTTTTGGCATTGTTTTCGTGTTCTTTCGTGTGGTTTCGTGAATCATGAATTTGGTATTGTCCCTGTGTTCCCTGTGGTTCTCTATCGTTTTGGGGTTTTGGCGATAATCTCTTCCGCCGCGAGTCGCCCCGACGTGAGGACAATCGGCATTCCGCCGCCCGGATGTGTGCTGGCTCCGACGAAATAGAGGCTGTCCACATCTTCGGATTTCATGCGAGGGCGGAAATAGCCCGACTGCATAAAGGTTGGATTCAAGCCGCCATACGCCGCGCCCGCATAACAGCCATAACGCTTCTCGAAGTCGGGCGGCGTCATTTCACGCTCGAATACGATGGCGTCGCGCAGTCCGGGTAAGGTTGTCGCCTCCAGTTTATCGAGAACCCGTTCGCGCAGTTTCGGGGCTTCGATTGCCCAGTCGATGTCGGCTTGAGCATTGGGAACTGGAACCAGCACATAGACAATATCGTGATCGGGCGGCGCGAGGCTGGGGTCGGTGCGCGTCGGAATACAGAGGTGCATGGCAGGGTCACGCGGCAGGACTTTGCGAATACAAATGTCGTCTAAAACTTCCTTGTAATCGTCACTGAGTAGGATCGCGTTGTGTCCGAGATGACTGGGAATACGCTTGACGCCGAGATACAGCAGATACCCCGAACAGCCATACTCGAAACTCGCCATGCGTGCATCGGTATTTTTGCGGCGCATCTCTTTGGGAAGCAGCTTAGTATAGGCGGTCGGCAAATCCATGTTGCAAACCACGACATCGCCATGCCAATCGTTGCCATCTGCCGTTCGCAAGCCGGTTGCCCGTCTGCCGTTGAGGAGAATGCGTTCGACGGGCTGATTGTAGTGAATTTTGCCGCCGAGTTCTGCAAAGAGTTTTTCTAACGCCTCCGCAATGGCGTGCATTCCGCCTTTGGGAAACCAGACACCGAACTCCATTTCGATGAACGGCAGCAGCGCGTAAATAGACGGGCAGGAGAACGGGCTTATACCGAGATACAGAGTTTGGAACGAGAACGCTTGGCGCATTTTGTCGCTTTTGACGTGCTTGCCGACGAAGTTCCAAACGCTTTCGAGAGGCAGGGCTTTGCGGAAACCGTTGAGAGTACGGAGATTGACAAGGTCGGAAACCGAGTTGAATGGTCGCTCGATGAAGTTGAAACGGGCGTTTTCGTATTTGGCACGCATGGCTTCATACAGGCGGCGGAACGGCGCGGCATCTTCGGGGGCAAAAGTACGGATTTGCTCCTCCATCTGTTCGGGTGTGGTTCCCATTTCGAGACAAGTTCCGTCCGTCCAGCAGATTTTGTAGGCGGGATCGATCCGCATGAGGGTGAGATAATCGCGCCAATCGCGCCCACAGTCGGCAAAAATCTTCTCGACCACTTCGGGCATCATCAGCATACTCGGACCCATATCGATCCGAAACCCTTGCTCTTCGATAATGTCCATGCGTCCGCCGGAGTGGACGTTCTGCTCGAAAATGTCCACCTCGTAGCCCTGATATGCCAACTTTATCGCGGCAGATAAGCCACCTAAACCCGCTCCGATAACCAATGCTCGCAGACGCTGCTCGTCGTGGTGGCGTCGCTCATCGTGGTTACTCTGGTGAGAATTCCGATCTGTTTCGGGTCGCGCTTCCGGGCGCGTGAGAGTGACGGGGTGAACGGCAGGCAATTGTCCTGCCGCTTGCGTGTGTACATTGACCGAATCCATACGATACTATTCCAGCCTCCTATAGAGAATGAGTGTGATATAACAATGTCATCAAAAAATTTCAGAAGCGTCCTGCACATTTTGCAGAGCCGCCAGTATCTCGCCGGGAGCGGGGTTGCCGCGTTTTGCATAAATGACCCGCCCATGCTTGTCGATTGCATACACTGTACGACGAATGATTCCAAACAAGGCACGGCAACCGAACGCCGCCGCCAGTTTTCCACCGGAATCTACCAGCAAGGGAAACGGAAACTTGTGTTTGTCTGCAAATTGCCGGTGCCTCTGCGCGTTTGCCGGGTTAACACCGAAAACCGCTGTGTGTTCTTTCTCGAATGCGTTCCAGTCATCTCGAAACGCACAGAGTTGGGCGGTGCAGATAGGCGTATTGTCGCTTGGATAGAAAACCAAGACCACACGCTGTTTGCCGCGAAAATCGGACAGGCGAACGGCTTGCCCGTCTGCATCCATCACGGAAATATCGGGAGCCATTTCTCCAATGGGTATCAAATCGGAACGGGTTTCCAGTACAACACCTCATCATTTTCCTGCGAACTTTGTATCGCTTATTACTCATGAAGAGATAATCCGGTTCCATATTTATCGAAATTGCTCGTCTCCCCGCTAAACTGCTCCCTGTTGTGAATAATCACAGGATGCTCTCAGTGAAATAGAGTGAAAATATCCAGATTTTTCCTGTTAGGACAGATAATTGCTTCTCTTTCATCTGAGTTTCACATTTGATGAATATGATCCCATGATGTTTCTATTCAACTCTTCGGTTGTTTACAAACATGATTCCAATATCCATGACGACGAGGAAGAATTATCACTCCCGCCCTTAGCCATTACAACGAGGGCATTATCTTAAATGACATCTCCGACAGAGAGATGCAATGGAGCAAAAGATGAATAAGTCAGGGCTGTTTTCGGTATTGGCGTTGTCCAGTATCGGTTTGCTGATGGCTGCGGGTTGGAAGGGGCAGGCGCAAGCTCCCCGCGTAACACTCTTAGGCGACCCGTTACCGGGATTGACCGTTGCACAGGTGGCATTATTTGAAGAAGGCAAAGAACTTTTCTTGGAAGAAGAAGGATTTGCAGATGGTTTGGGTCCGATTTTCAACGGCAAAAGCTGCGGTGAGTGCCATGTACAGGGCGGAGTGGGCGGAGCCGGATTCGACCTCACGGTTTCAAGAGTGACCCGCATCGGCGGAATGCGAAACGGCGTCTATTCCGACTTGGAAGATTTGGGCGGACCGGTTCTGGAGCGACGCTCGATTCAGGAGATCATCCCGGAATGTCCGATCAACCCTGAAGTGGTTCCGAACAATGCGGAATTCGTTTCGCGCCGTATCAGCACGCCGCTTTTCGGCTTGGGACTGATGGAAGCGATCTCTCCCCTACAGATTTTGCGGAATATCGACCCGCTCGATCTCAATCAGGACGGGATTTCGGGACGTGTCAACTGGGTGATGAACCCGGAAACAGGGCAGTACGAGATCGGGAGATTTGGCTGGAAAAATCAAATTTCCAGTATCCATGTGTTCTCGGCAGACGCCTATCAGAATGAAATGGGCATCACTTCGCCGCTGTTCCCGACGGAGAATTTGCCGCAGGGACAGCCGTTCGATCCGATCTGGGACCCGGTTCCCGATCCCGAAGAGGAAGAGGGCGACCCCGACGACATCGATCTGTTCGCCGACTTTATGCGGTTCTTGGCTCCTCCTGCCCGCAAATCCTTCTCTCCCGCAGTGGTACGAGGCGAGCAGACTTTTGCGGCGATCAAATGCAGTTCCTGCCATGTGCCGGCGATGACGACAGGGGCGAATCCCGTGGCGGCATTGTCGCATAAGTCAGTGCGCCTCTATTCCGACTTGCTTCTGCACGATATGGGCGTGGCATTCGATGACGGCGTGCGTCAAGGTGTCGCGCAAGGCGGCGAATGGCGGACTGCTCCTTTGTGGGGCGTGTCGGTTCGGCAGTTGTTCCTGCATGACGGACGCGCTTCGACTATTGATGCCGCGATTCGGATGCACGGCGGCGAAGCGAACCGGTCTCGCCAAAGCTACGTCGGGCTTTCTGCCGCAAAACGTGCCGATCTGCTGGCGTTTCTCAATTCGCTCTGAAAGAGACGCAAAAAAGAGTGCCGCTGTCCCGGCAATAGAGCCTTCGGACGCGAGCGGCACTCCTCGTGAAACGCTTCTTCAGCAGCAATTTCTACCCCTCTACTCCGCGTCTCTTTTTCAAACCGGAAAGGGGCGCGGATTTTTTTTTCGGTTTGGGTGAAAAAAATTCGCGGCGTTGACAGGGCGATAAATGCACGAGAGGGAACGTAATAGTGTGTGTGAATGCCGCCGAACGGGTATTATGAGACGAGAAAAATTCCAGAGATAGGATAAGCTGCTAAGAGAATGGATGAAATACGTGAAGATTTGACGCCGCGAGAGATTGTGGCGGAATTAGACAAATATATCGTCGGGCAAAAAAATGCCAAGCGTGCCGTTGCCGTCGCGCTCCGCAATCGGTATCGGCGGCGACTGCTTGCTGCCGATATGCGCGATGAAGTGATTCCCAAGAACATCCTGATGATCGGTCCGACTGGCGTTGGCAAAACCGAGATTGCTCGCCGTCTCGCACTTCTCGCTCATGCTCCGTTCGTCAAGGTCGAAGCCACGAAGTTTACCGAAGTCGGGTATGTCGGGCGCGATGTCGATTCGATGGTGCGTGACCTGTTGCAAGTCTCCCTGCGTCTTATCGAAACCGAAAAGATCGCCGAGGTCAAAGACGCCGCCGAACAGCGTGCCGTGGATCGCATTCTCGATATTATGCAGCCCTTGCGAACTTCCTCCAACAAGCGCAAACGCGAGTCCGACGAGACGGCAGACATGAGTATGAAGGTTCGCGAAATGATGAGCCAGTTTCTCGGCAAAACCGGTTCGCTGACGATTCCGGGTGAACTGTCTGCGCCGGAGCCAAAAGAGATTACGCCGGAGCCGGAAAGCGACGCCGAAGAGGCAAAAGATCAGATGCGCCGTGAACGGATTCGCGCTCGAATTCGCGAACAGATTGTGTCCGGCGTCCTCGATAACGACGAAATCAAAATTTTGGTTGAAGAGAATCAGGGGATGCCGTTCCTGCAAATCTTTTCCGCGCAAGGGATGGAGGAAATGGGAATGGATATGCAGGGCGCACTCAACAATATGATGCCGCGCCGTCAAAAGTCCCGAACCGTGACCGTTGCCGAAGCCAAAACGCTTTTCACGCAGGAAGAGGCACAGAATCTTATTGATCGTGATTCGCTGACCCGTGAAGCGATCCAACGCGCCGAAGAGATGGGAATTATTTTCGTGGATGAGATCGACAAAATCGCAGGGCAGTCGCGCTCCGGCGGCGGCGGCGGTCCCGATGTATCGCGGGAAGGGGTGCAGCGCGATATTCTGCCGATCATCGAAGGTACGACTGTGACGACAAAACATGGACCTGTCCGAACCGATCATGTTCTGTTTATCGCGGCGGGGGCGTTTCATGTCTCCAAACCATCCGATTTGATTCCCGAATTACAGGGACGGCTGCCGATTCGCGTGGAACTCGAAGATTTGACGCAAGCCGATTTTCAGCGCATCCTGACCGAACCGCGCAACGCCTTAACCCGTCAATATTCGGCATTGATGGCGACGGAAGGGATCAATCTGGAGTTTACCGAGGATTCGATTGCCGAGTTGGCACGGGTTGCCGCCGATGTCAACCGCAACAGCGAGAACATCGGGGCGCGACGGCTCCATACAGTGATGGAACGGCTACTTGAGGATTTGTCGTTCGAGGCTCCTGATCGGGAGGAGAAAACGATGATAGTGGACGCCGAATTCGTGCGCGAACGTCTTAATGACATCGCCAAAGACGAGGATTTGAGCCGCTATATTCTGTAGGTTTTGGGTCATTGGGCAATGCCAGTACTGTTCATGTGCATTGGGTTTTGAGTGCGTAGGGGCGACGGCTTGCCTCGCCCTGCACGGTGGTACTTTGTGCTTGGTGTCAGGGTACAGAAACGTACCCTGCTAAAAAACAGGCGTCCTACGGACGCAAATCCCCTCTTTGAGAGTGCGAAGCACGGCACGGCGGAATGCCCCTATAGAGAAATGAATTGTTGCTGTGTCTGCATTGCCCAATGACCTAAACAGAGAAATTCATTTTGTCGGACTAAGTGACTGTAAAAGTATAATCTCCCGAATCCTGTCTTGTCTTGACCTATAAAGCCGGGAAGTTATACTTTTACAGTTCCTAAAATAACAGGATGCTGTCTGCTTGGTCTGAGAAGCCCCTGCGTTCTCGCAGGGGAGTTGTCACTGATCGGCGAGGCGGTGGAGGCGTCCGCAATCTTTCAAGATCAGCTGCCGCCCGTCGCGTTCGATGGCTTTGAGTTGTTCCAAGTTGCTGATCAGGCGGTTGACTGTGGCGCGATCCGAGTAGATGCGTTCTGCCAACCGCTCCTGTGTAATTCGCTCCAAAAGAATGCAGTCATCCGAAAGGCGCGTGCCTTTGCGGCTCAGTTTCAGCAAGCAGTCACACAATCGCCCCATCGCATCTTTAGACACAAAGCAGTCGAGTAACTCCATCGTTTCGCGCAGGCGTACCGTGATTGTCTGCATCAGCGTCCACATCGCTTTTGGGTGCTGCTGAATCCACTCCAAAAATGCGGATCGCTCCAGACGCAGCACTTCGACAGGCTCGGACGCGATGACATCGGCGGATCGCGGCTGCCCGTCAATCAACGCCAATTCGCCGATATAGTCCCCCGCTTCGCGCTCGGCGATAAACAGGGTTTGTCCCTGCTCATTGATGCGCTGAACCGTCAAGCGTCCCGACAGGATGAGAAACATCTGATCGGCGGGTTCGCCCTCCGAAAACAGTTCCGCGTCTTTGGCATATCGCTTGAATCGACAAGACGGCACCAGCCGCAGCAAATCTTCCTCATCCACTCCCTCGAACAACGACACCGTTTGCAGGAACGAGATGACCCGTACCGAAGACAAAGCATTCATCGTGATGGCTCTCCTATAGTCCGCACACAACCCACTTGGCACATCCTGCGCCAATCAAGCAAATCATACCCGATTTTGTGATCTCAAAATGTGATTTTGATCACAAAGAGATTGGGGCGAAACGACACGCTTGGATTGAATGGCGATATTCAAGCGAAAATTTGTCACTCTTAACGGGCGTTAAGCGTCGTATAATAACGTATCTCCAAGAGAGTCATTTTTGTTTAAGGTGGGAGCGAGAGCTATGTCCGAGTTCGATCATAATGCAAAATTAGAAGAGCAGTTCCTGACGCGGCGGCAGATGCTGACGCGCATGGGCAACGGGTTCGCCGGAATGAGTCTGGCGGGTTTGCTGGCGGAAGAGGCGGGCGCACAGGCGATCAAGAAAAATGCGCCGCGAGCAGCCAGCGATTCCTTGAACCCGCTGTTCCCGAAGAAACCACAGTTTCCTGCGAAGGCGAAGCGCGTTATCTTTCTGTTCTGTAACGGCGGTCCGTCTCATGTGGACACGTTCGACAACAAGCCGATTTTGACCAAGAACAACGGCAAGCCCCTGCCCTATACTGCTCTCGGTACGGAGCGCAAAACGGGCGCGTGCTTCGGGTCGCCGTTCACCTTCAAGAAGTATGGACAGAGCGGTATCGAAGTCAGCGAACTGTTCGACAAGGTGGCGTCTCAGCATATTGACGACATTGCGGTCATCAATTCCATGCACGCCGAAGTTCCCAATCATGAGCCTTCCCTGCTTCTTATGAACTGCGGCGACGGGCGGTTGGTGCGTCCGAGTGTTGGTTCGTGGGTGACGTATGGACTCGGCAGCGAGAACCAGAATCTGCCCGGCTATATCGCGATGTGTCCCGGCGGTTTGCCCATTCAAGAGGGACAAAACTGGCAGTCGGGTTTTCTGCCCGGCGTGTTTCAGGGAACCTATATTGACCCGCGCCACACAGACATCGAGAAACTGATCGAGAATATCCGCAACAATTTCTCGTCGCAGCCCGAACAGCGCAGTCAGTTGGATTTGCTCCAGCAACTCAACAAACAGCACGCCGAAGCGCATCAGCGCGATGCCCAATTGGAAGCGCGGATTCAGTCGTTCGAGTTGGCGTATCGAATGCAAATGGAAGCAACGGATGCTTTCGACATAAACAAAGAGCCGCAAAACGTCCGTGAGGCATACGGCGAGGGCGTATATGCGCGGCAGTTATTGATGGCGCGGCGATTGCTTGAGCGCGGCGTTCGCTTTATTCAGCTGTATCATGGGGCGGGGCAGCCGTGGGATAACCACGACGACATCGGAGTGATTCACCGCAACCTTGCTCGCGAACAGGATAAGCCGATTGCGGCGTTTCTTGCCGACCTGAAACGGCTCGGAATGTTCAAAGATACGCTGGTCGTTTGGGGTGGCGAATTCGGGCGCACTCCTACCGTCGAACTGCCGACGCCCGGAGCCAACGCAGGTAAAGTCAATGGACGCGACCATAACCATCATGGATTTTCGATGTGGATGGCAGGCGGCGGAGTCAAGGGCGGTCAAGTCTACGGCACAACGGACGATTTCGGATTCAAGGCAGAAAAAGACCCGATGACGCCACATGACCTGCACGCGACAATGTTGCATTTGCTCGGCTTTGACCATACCAAACTGACGTATCGCTACGCAGGGCGCGACTTCCGCCTGACCGATGTTTATGGCAATGTCATCAAGCAGTTGATCGCTTAAGGGACTCGCGTTACGCACCGGGTACTGAAAGTACCCGGCAACAAAGTACAAGCGTCTTTACCTCACCCCCAACCCCTCTCCTGATACCCGAACAAGTTCGGAGGAGAGGGGAGTCAATACGAGGCAGTGTGCGTCTGAAAGACGCTTGTTTTTCCAGACGGGGGTTTTCAACCCCCGTTACGTAACGTGAGTTAAGAACTCTGAGAACTCTGAACTTCCGGTGGTAAGCCTGTCGGAATCGGGGTTTTGGACTGCGAGATCGGCGGCGGCGCGATATACAACGGAACCAACGCGAGTACATCATCGGAAGGTTCGGCGGCGCGGCGCAGGTCGGCGAGACGGGCGATCAGAGCAGGGGAGGGTTCCGTTGGAATGCCGAAGGACAGGGGAATCGCTTCCAATAACTGAGTCAACTCCTGCCGATAACGCGCCGCACCGGAACCACAAAACATAACGGCAGACGGATTTTGCGCTGCAATTGTCTGCCATAACTCATCCAAAGTAAAAGCGTCGGGAGCAAGAAGCGTGTTCGGAACCGTTCCCGATACGTCATAAATCGCCGCGAACACAGTACCGGGACGACACGGCAGCACCGGAACCACCTGCGTGTTCTGTAAGCCGCTATAGTGTGCCGCCAACGCTGCAAGACTGCTGATGCCATAAATCGGTTTTTGCTGCACGCTCGCCAGAGTTTTTAGAGTCATCACGCCGATCCGTGTTCCCGTAAATGAACCGGGCCCGATGCCGACACCGAACGCCTCGACCTCGGACAGCGTCAAACCCGATGCTTTGAGCAGCACGCTCATCTCTCCCAGAATTCGCTCGGAAAGGTGCATCTCATGGCGAAACCGGCACTCGCTCAAAAGCAGCCCGTCGCGAGTCAGGGCGATCCCGCAGACATCGCCCGAAGTCTCCAACGCCAGCAAAATTCCGCTTGCACTCATTCTATTCCGCTCCATATCGGCGCACACTCCGTCACAATCTCGACATATCGCCGCCCGAACGCAATCACTTCGATAGAGCGCGGATTCTGGTCTTCGTCGCTCTGCATCTCTTCCTCACTAATGGAGAGAATGAGATTGAGGCGTTCAGGAGGCAAGACCGGCAGAACGCGATCTGCCCACTCGATCAGCACCACGCCGCCGCGCTCGAAATACTCCTCGAACCCAATTTCGTCCAAGTTCATCATCTCAATGCGGTACACGTCGAAATGGAACAGCGGAACCCTCCCACCATACTCTTGAACCAGTGTAAAGGTCGGGCTTGTCACGTCGTCGGTGATTCCCATGCCCTGCGCGATGGCTTGTGTCAGCGTGGTTTTGCCCGCTCCGAGGTCACCGATAAGCGCGATCACGTCACCGGGTTTCAACTGCCGCCCCAACGCCCGCCCGAACCGCGCCGTCTCTTCAAGGGTTTGCAGAAAATACTTCATACTTCTCATGGCGACACTCGCTTGATTTTGGTATAGTCGAAATTCAGTGTACAGAGCGGCTTGTCGAAGCGAATCTCTTTTACGACAAGGGTCAGCGTATGCTTGCCTGCCGTGACGTTCTTGATTGTGCCGACACGGAGCGGCTGAACATCAATATCACGGTTTGCGATAAAGGTGTCCACTTCCCCGATCTCCCTGCCGTCGAGTTTGACCGTCAATTTGGGACAGTCCGAATCGCGCAAAATCCCCAAATCGAGCGTGTAGTCACCGTCTTGCGGAATTTCGAGCGGAACGGAAAGTTCTGCCTGTGCCGGAACTTTGTCCCATCGCAAAAAACTGTTGCCGCTGAATTCGGGCAGATCGTCATTGCGGGTCAAGACGGTCATTTCGGTCACTTTGGCAATGTCTACGAGGTTTTCGACTTCGACAGCATCCTCTACTTTGCGGCTCGGAAACAGTTCGAGATAATCCAAGAAAAGCGGCTTTTCGCCCTGCGGTTGGAGTTTGATTTTATGCGTGCCGGGCTTGAGGTGAATAGGAACCGAGTTAATCCACAGCGAAGTGGTTTCGGCGTCGAGCGGATCAAGTGCGGCTTCCATCAGTTCAGAAAGCTCCTCATTGTCGAGGGCATAGCGATATTTCAGAGTGGCTCCGGGACGAACCAATGCGGCGATATTGAGAATGTAGACATCTTCGGCGGCAACGGGAAACGTCGCCGCCGCCGTTCCTTTGGCGAACGCCGTGACGATGCCATTGCTCGCCTCTGCCTTGAATCCTCTGTCCTCGGTTTGCGTCGGATTGCCGCCATCCCAAGTGAGCGACTCGGCTTCGATAACATTGGGAAGATGGAAGCGGGCGGGCGTCAAATCCGCCGCTTTGAGCGGTTCGGCGGGGGGGGTTGGCGCAGCCTGATACCAGAAAAGGGTTGTCGCCACATCTACCGCCGCCGAAAACGTCATTTCGGCGCGGACATTTTGAGAGAACGCAAGCGCGTTGTTCAAAAACAAGGAATATCCCCCCATGCGTCCGACGGTCTTATCCGTGAGCGTGATACCATTAAGATCGTTTGTACGTGAGCCTCGCGTGATAAACAAGCTGTTAAATGCGAAAAATATCGTAAGATTTTCGGCAATCTTCGGCGTTTCAGCATTGTCTGTTGTGATGCGAACTTGTGCGGTATTGTCACTGAGCGGAGCAAAATCGGGCTTTTTATTCTGCAAGGCAACGGCGATTCCTGCGATGTGTCCGTTTCCCGAAATTTGTCCTACCATGAGCGGCTTATTCGGCTCGGATGTGTGGCGAGTCCATTGCGCGTGGAAATAGGGGGCAGTCGGCGGCACACTTTCGAGGCGCGTATACGCGAGTTTCCATTGGATATTGTTGAGCGGAGTTTTGCCCAAGTTTGCTAATTCGACGCGCATACTTTTGCGGAAAACCATCGGGAATGTGCAGAGGCTTCCGTTCTCTTTGCCCGCAAGAAATCGGGATTGAAAGCGAGCATCTCCAAAGGGACTGCCGAAAAAATCCCCGATAGGAACCTCGACGGCGGGCTTATCCGCATTGTCCCAGAAAATTCGAATCAGGGTTTGGCGCAGCGTATAGCGGTCTGCCGGTTCGATTTTCATTTGCAACGCCGTAACCTGTGCCGAGCCGTCGATTCGCAACAGATTGAGAGTTTTGCCCGCATCCAGTTGCGTTCTGCCGCTCAAATCCAAGACTGTATTCGCGGCAGGGGCTTGCGGTTTGACGGTTTTGGAGACGGGTTTCGTCCTTTTCGGTTTCTGGTTTTGCGCTCTCGCGAGAGAAGGCAACACCAAAAGCAGACTTGCAGCGAGCAGAATTCTATAGCGCATCGGCGATCTCATCGGCGATTCGTTTGGCAGCGTCAACTGGACTGGGCGCGGCGACTATCGGGCGACCAATCACCAGATAATTGGCTCCGCACTGAATGGCTTCGGCGGGTGTCATGGTTCGCGCCTGATCTCCCCGTTCGCTTCCGGCGGGGCGCACGCCCGGCGTAATGATGAAGAAGTTCGGATCGGAAATAGCGGCACGTATCAGCGAAATCTCCTGCGGCGACGCGATTACGCCGTCACAGCCCGACGTTTGAGCCGACTGCGCGAGCTGCATCACAAAGTTAGGAAGCGACTTGCCGACAGAGAGTTCCGAACACAGAATCTCTTCCGAAATGCTGGTCAAAACTGTTACGCCTAAAATCTTCGGGCAAGGCAAATTCAGTTTATTCGCTTCGCAGCGTGCCGTTTGTGTTGCCGTCTGCATCATTTGACTGCCGCCTGTTGTATGCACCGTGACACACCAAGCCCCTAAATGCACAATGCCGCGCATCGCGCCCGCCACTGTATTCGGAATGTCATGCAGTTTGGCATCGAAGAAAATCTTGTCGGCTCCCGCGTCGCGCAGTCTCTCGACAACGCCAATGCCCTCCGCCATAATCAACTCCAATCCGATTTTGAACACGCCCACATGACCGCGCAGTCTCTCGACAAGATGTATTGCTCGCTCGGCAGTATTCACATCAATTGCACAGATGATTCGCTCTCCGGGTTCCATCGCATCTCTCCCTTTTAGTGTTTTGTTTTGTTTTTTGTCCCGGAGAGTAAGTTTACCCCGTTCAGGCAGGTAAAATGCACACAGCACTGCGCCGAAATTCCGACTGGGAGGCACAAATCAATGGATGACCTTTTTGACCCAATGCAAAAATTGGAACTGGCACTGCTCCGCACCGAGCATCAGAATCGCTATCAACTCCAGATCAATATGGTTAAAGAGTTGGTCGGCGAAGGGATCGAGTATGAGAATTCTGTTGTGCGGATTGTTGTTTCGGATGTGGGGGCATACTATGAGCTGAAAGATTTGCCGGAGGATTTCACGGGCGGGATCGGTGACGATATGAACCGCAATTTCCTCTCGCAAAAAGAGGCGGTCACGCTGCTGTCACGCCTGTTCGACGCCCGCAAACGCATCACGCTCAAAAATACGCGGCAGTTCATTTTGATGGTAATTTACACGCGCACGGGCATCATTGACCGCAAAAACTGCTATATCTACGATCACCGCGTCAATCAGTGGAACGACAAAGACAAGCCGTTCGAGATCGGGCATTTTCAGCCCGGCGTCATGCCGCTTTTCTTCAAGATTCGTATTGACGCCGATTTCGGCGAGGAGTTGATCGGCTTCAAGCGGGGCATTTCGTTCTGCATGGCAAACGCGGGAGACCGCCATCTCATTTTACGCTTGCCCAATGAAGGTGAATACCTCACCGATTTAGGCGGCTTGCCTATGTCCCAAACCATCAACTGAGAAAGGGCAAATTCTCTGTTTGGATTTGCTAAAATGGCAGCACCGCACTCAATGGTGAAAGGTCACTGACGGTTTCACCGTTTTATGCGGTGTTACCAAGGCAAGACAAAAGGGTGCGAAACAAATGGAGGGCAACCGGGTACAAAAACGTACCCGCCTCAAAAACAGACCTCCTACGGACGATGAGGTTGGGAG